>Ga0224511_10000022_pt1 | contig 80749 bp, 41 predicted proteins | sample SF_May12_sed_USG_2_FD_169988 | JGI IMG/M metagenome (GOLD analysis project Ga0224511, IMG submission 169988) | Sediment microbial communities from San Francisco Bay, California, United States - SF_May12_sed_USGS_8_1 | ecosystem: Environmental > Aquatic > Marine > Sediment | place: USA...
ATTTATTAAGAAATACATAATTTATGTACCATATACGTAGGCCATTTTCATTTTATGAGTTTTTTTGGTATGTACCAAATACGTTTTGGCGAGCATAGAAAAACTTATTCCAACCGAATATGGTACATTTGTACCATATTCGACCGAATATGGTACATTTGTACCATATTCGTTTTTGTACCAAATACGGTCCAACAAGGGTCGATGTGTTGAAAGATTAGTCGAGCAATTTAATCATATAAAACTGGACGCAAAAACACAGATAATTACACATCTTTCTCGTCCGTTGCCGTCCGGAATTCACTTATATCTTATATATATTATAAACACTGTGTTATTTGGTCGCATCACATGCATTCAAGTCGAACATCAGAGTTATCTGGGTGGAGAGGTTAGTTCTATGACACAGTTATTCAAGTCAAATTTTTGTGTTTTAATAGTATAGATCAACTGACCAAGACAAAAAATTTAAACTGTGCGTCAAACAAAATCACTAAATATTGCCTTTGGTAAGCCAATAACAGCAACTTGCCGAAAACACACGCGTTCAAGTCTTTCATTTTTACGTTTCCGGTCGTTCGTTGACCGTAGGCGTGTTGTATATGGACATGTTTGGTCGAGTTGCTTGGCCAATATTAAACAGCTTGACCAGGTATGACACCTGGTATGTTTATAATGGAATTAAATGTGCCCAAGCTGAAAATAATGTGTGTTTTATGGATAGGGATACTAGGGGTGTTGTGTTTAAAGTCTGGTCTAGCAATCAAATAATAATAAAACTGGGCGCAAGAAAACCTTATTTAATACTATGTATACACATTTCTGTCCTCTCCTATGTAGTAGCCGTCTGGAAATAACTGGAATGAACCTTTTGTTCTTCTGTTTGAAAGTCAAGAGCGACCAAGTTTGGTCAAAGTTAATGGTTTCTAAAATGGTCAACCACTTCATTTGGTCACATCAAATGTATTCAAGCTGAAAAACTAAGAAATCCAAAAGAAAGGGGCGATTTCTGGAACGCAGTTATTCAAGTCAATTTATTGTTGTTTAATACTATAAATAAACTGACCACGACATAATATTTACAGTGTGCGTCAAACAAAATCACCATATTGCCTTTTACAGCAAATTGGCCGAAAAGACACACGTTCAAGTCTTTCATTTGTAAGTTTCCGGTCGTAGGTCCAGTGTTGGCGTGTTGTATCTGTATGTGATCATGTATGGTCGAGTAGTTTGACTTGAATAAAACTTGGCTAGGGTTGGCACTTGGTTTGTTTAATTTGAGATTAAATATATTCCTTCGGATGAATGTGTATGTGGTTGGGTGTTGCGTTGACAGCCAAGTTCGGCAATAAAATAACTTTAAGCTGGTCAAAATTACACACATGTTTCTTGTCAGGTTTAATGTGGCTTCCTTCTCTAAACAAAAATTCCCGTATCTTGCCTCTTTTAAAGCGTTTAGGTAAGTCGAACGGAAACACGCGCGTTCGAGTCTTTTATTTGTACGCTTCCTGTCGTACGTCGAGTGTCGGCATATTGTGTATGTACATGGTTGGTCGAGTAGCCGGGACTGTAGTTAAGTCGCTGGGCCAGCTTTACGACCTGATACGTTTAATTTAAGACATGTGGCCAAGCTGGACATGATGTTTTCCGAATGAATATGATGATAATGGTGGCATGTTAGAGCTCTAGTTCAGCAATAAGACAAAACAAACATTTAACTGGTCGCAAAATCAAACCCGCTGCTTATCGCCATCAATTTCTTATTTTCTGGAAACACAGATATATACTTTTTATGCTTCATTTGTTTAAACGCCTTTCGTCGCCCTGATTTGGTCAATGTGTTTGTTCTCTGGTGGAATTTGGCCAAACTCTGTCAATGTGTTACATATAATGCTTTTTCAGTCTACATGTAAGGGTTTTCTGTTAGAAAAAGGAAGATGTTGGTAATGCAGTTTTATGTTTATTTAATGCTACTAAATAGCATAAATAAACTGACCAGGACAAAACATTCCTACATTTCCATGTATTTCAATACAATCAACCTCTGACTAATACCAGCGTTCAAACCCTCTACACAGAGAACCTGTGAAATTACCTCAGCAGTAAGCATTTACACTCTTGTTTGGTAAAGTTTCTTGACCTGCCATGTAATTCCATTCTGTTTTTAAATGAAACACTGCCTTTTGACATAACACTTGAAAACACTTTATTATCTATTTTAATCGCAGTTACGGTAATCGGTGTTTTTATTGTACACGATTCTTTATGATAAAAAAGTGATAATGAATTGTTATTGAGACATATCTTGTTGCTTTTACTCCTTAACACCATTCAGTCATTCACATTTTCTGCAATGAATTTAGTCAGGCAATGAACTTGTTATCTGAAAAAGTCGTGACTAGAAGAGAGTACTAACACCAGTCGAACGACATGTTAAGGTAAATAAAAGCCAGGAAATAATATACATGTATGTCTTTCTTGCAAAATCATTAAAACTACCTGATCCTTAGGTAACATAAATGCAATAGTGGACGTTTAACTCTTAAGTTATGAGTTTCTTCAAATATATCAAACGTTTTGGGCATTTGCTCGAAAATTTTGTAAAGTCATGTCATCATCGATAAAGACATTTTATATTTTATATTTTCAACGGGGCGAGAAAAATCATCTAAAAATAAAAGTATACTTTTATTTTACAGTGTTTGTAGATCAAGTGTATTTTATGTGTTAAAAAACTAATAGATATTTGCACTTATATGTTTGAATACTTTTACTCGGTTTTTGTATTATGACTACAAACTAAACATTATCAGAAATACAACAGTGCTTTTTATTCTGTCAACTTTAAATGTCAATCGAATTATAAGATTGCTTTTTTGATATGCGTGATTTGTATCTATTAATTCAATGATTTAAAATTCAAACGCTATTTTTTTCATTTAATGGTTTAAAATATTGGCCTTCATTTAAGTCATATCAAAATTGACATTTGGACGATTTGTCCCACAATCGACGCTTAATGTGCCGATTTTCACAATTGAATATACAAAATAAGTAACAATTTACCACGATGAAAGTGTAATAGACACCAATAGCGATATGATATATGTTTGCACGATATAATAGATAAATGTAACCTTGTAATTTCAAGTAATTATTTTCCAAAGGAAAGAGAAAAAATACGATGTATGCAACTGATATACTCCTTAAACATGTGAACAGAAATAATACCTGCCCTGTAATTCAAATGCATTTGCTCGCATGAATATCCTTTTAAAACCTTAATATTTATAATTACCACCAATACCATTCTAATTCAATGTTATTATGACAAATTAAATTTGCATTAATTAGCCTTAAACAGGTTATCACAAATTCCCGATTGGCACATGAATATTGGTATGATAATTTTATGATATGCATCTAATTTCTTTGTTACTTCAGTATAGGCTGGATTGGGGTTATTTTCTTTGAAATGGTTTGATTATAGAGATTTATCGATCAAAGCATACATGTTCATTCCAAATACATACGATTTTATTTTCCCATAAATGGTTGATACACTTTATAAAAGAGATCATAAAAGTATAAGGTTGTAGTTTGCAATTATGTACAGTGTACTAATAGTTCTGCAAAGATGTTATCATGTTATTCTTGTTACTTCCCCTTTTTGTAAGTTCATCATTAGTTTGTTTATGTAACACAAATGTGTAATTAGAATTTTTTTGGAAAACCAACAGTTCCGCAACCCTTGGAAGAAGAAATAACTTTACTTTATCATTTTTTGTAAGTATTTTGCAGGAGCCTAGTTTAATCGATGAATAAAACCTGTGTTGTGTTGACCAACGTGAATGAGCCCATACTATTTCATACATTTGGGCGGTCTTTATGATGAAAAGAAACCAAATATTTAACTGCATTTACCACTACAACTACATTTCCATCTGTTCTGAATGCAAAGTTTATGGCAAAATAGATTATACCCGGTTTACCTAAGCTTAAAAAACGTCAACTATGGTCAAGTATTGTTTGTACATTTGTTATCTCCCCTTATCAATAACTGGTTTGTTGTTTATTTTGTTGAACACAAAAATATTAAAATAATCATATACATCTGTTTTAAATTTTCAACATTTAAGAAATGTTCACGCAATATTAAAATGTCAAGAAACCACAATTCTTTATATAAATCCTTCTAATTTGAACAATTTATGCATTAGTATATTAATATATGTTTTTATAGTATCCTTTTTTGTTTGAGGATGGGACTAAAATAACTTTATCAAATAAGGTTATTGTTATTTGTGGTGTTGTTGTTGTTTCTGCTGCTGCTGCTGCTGCTAAGTATAAATATTGAGCTTATGCAAATTGAAATTGAATTGAAATTAAGCCAGTGCATTTTAGGAGTGGTATGCAGGCTTTGCAGCAAGACCAATTGTCCAGCAATGCCACGGTCATGTAATATATCACATGTCTGTAAAATTAATCATAGCAAGAGTATTTTCATGTACAACTGTGGTTCTTTTTTGTTCAACATTAATTGACACTGTCTAAAGGGTTATTAAATATTTGTTTTCAAACAAATTGTTAAGTGATCTGACTCATGTTGATGGCATTATATCAAAACTTTGGTTATCAGCTATATATCTGGTTCCAACATTCTTTTTATTGTATGCTTTCCCTTCTCAAGACGACCGACTTTTTAATAAACCGAAATTAAGACATTCACTAATTGATATCTTACAAGAAAATTGATCTAATATCATCCCTCTGTGTTTCGTTTAATTTCATTTACAGGCAGTCACGAGCAATTTAAGTGTCAGATTTTGGATGGTTCTAATATTCGTATTGACAGGGGTATTAATGTTCCATAAATGAAAGAATTAAGTCATATTAGTGAAGCATTGCGATGCATTCAGCTCGCTACAGAAAATGACATGGGTCTATACTTAGGAAATTTATACCGTCATTATCAAATGCCGATGTCATTCTGGCGTTTCAGGCTCGACCTATTTGCCCATAATCGTATGTTTGCAAACAGAAAATACGAAGCTATTTGAAATATTTTTCTCTCTTTTCTAATATTGTATTTACGTTTAACTTTGCTTTGTACTAGATAGATCGGGATCTTAGATCTTCCCAGTGCAGACAAAAAACCAAAACAATGCTGATGCAAAATACCCTTCATATTGTTATGACAATGTGAATAGGTACTTACTGTTTGTGTAATATTATGATATTAATATACATTATATATGCATACTCATTACTGATACTAATTATCTGTTTTATATCAATAATCAGTTTTTAACAACTATGATCGTCTAGACACAGGATTCGCGTTATAAGGGCTTATTGTTAGAGAATTAATGCAAATGCATAACCGATGACGTATAATTGCCCATGTAAAACGTAAATCATGCAATATTTTCACATAGTGTCAGTCTGTATCATTGCGTAGTTACGAATTAATCATAATTCGCCGTGATTTCATTTGTCAGGGCAACAAAACGTGAGTTGACCCCGCACGTCCGGGGTCAACCCAACACGGGTATAGACAACAGTGTGGATAAAGGCGCAGAGCTTGTGACTAAGTTGGCTCCATAGGGCCCATGAATTACCCGTAAAACATCTGCATAATTGAGCTGCATATATAGCCCTCACTTGATTTGCTGTTTTGTCATTACATTCTAGCATTATTTCGAAAATCTTTAAATACATATGTGATATATTAAAAAAGGGATGACTGAAGTATTAATGCAAGTAAAAATGCATTGTGCAAAAGTAACATACATAATTACCTCAAGTTATGCCTCACGGTGTAAATAGTTGTTTGTTTCTGACATATCAACACGTCTGAAATAAGTCTGTTTTGTTTATTGATCGTTGCACATCTATTTTCATTGTGGTCGTTTTCAAGAAAATAACTTTTTTTATAAAAAAACGATGTTTTGAAATTCTTAAACCATGTATTTTAAACAAGTATTGTTTCACGGTTATGTTCAGAATATAATGTTCTACAAAGATATGTTAAAATCTGAAAATGTGATGTTTCCGCCATAGAAGCCCCATTTTCGCAGTCCCCGACACATATAATAATTAAACAAGCAGATACATATTAAGGGATGCGGTATTTTCTGTATTTATGTACTTATAGTGTATTTACATCACATTAATTTGACCAGGGTCGCGTGGTTGTGGTCAGGATTACGACAGTGTACCAACCTACGGCCTCGCCCCCACACCCCACCCCTCCCCGCCTGGCACGCGCTCGGGCTATTGTAATAATTGAAACAACACCTTGCCTTCATAACTCATGACTTCATTAAATAAACCCCGCAATAATCAGATTCTCATTTACAGCGGTTGCGCAATTCTGATCGAAAAGTAGTAAAACTTACATAAATATCACATACCAGTTGATTGTATGGTTGTCAAAATAGGCAACTTGAAACACGACGTCCGCGACCCGGGCCCCGCGGCCCTAAACGTATAACAAGAGGGTCTTATGTATCAATAACAAGAAAAGAGTTATCGATAACAAGATCAATTGCATACTACTAACGTTGACCAGGTTTACGATGGTCATCTAGCAGGACAGGGTAACGGTGACCAGGGCCCTTTCATCTAACGCCGGCCTATGTCTTAAGGGTGCTTTTTTATTTCACCATAATTACCAAATCAGATTGTTCGATTTCGTGTAGGAGTGTTTGCCTCATTGAAGTGTTGTTGTTGATTTCAATGTGAATAAACAATCGCATAACTTTAGTACGTTTTTGTGACGTCTTGCGAAAATATGATGACTACTGCGTAAATAAAACGCACAGTTTATTGTCACAAATTAGTTGTGTAATACAATTATTAATCGATGACATTATCGATGATTTATCTATATTGACGAGACACACCAAACATTAGTCTAAGTACAATTGCAAAAATTGATTTCCTAATGGAAACAAATACACCATTATTTAATAGTCAACATATGACTAGTTTCTACTAATGTAACATTTCCCATAAAAATGCATTTATAAAGTGATCGGAAACGAATAACAATAATGACCTCTTTGAACAGCTCAACATTATTTCAGCCAACGTTTCACCTTACTTGTATGACGTCTTACTACGGACGTCGGCTAATTGTTGCCATGCATTAATTTTATTTTAATCAATGTTATAAACAGTCATTTCATTTGTATCAGTTGGTTTATTTATAATTTTTTCCTTAATTATTCGACACCATTAGTGCGCTAATTGCACTGTTAAGATGACGGGTATCTGTGATAATGGGCCCCCAAGTGCATGAGGACGACCTATTGTGGCGCTAAAGCGTGTGTAAATCACGGCGCCCAGGCAAGGTGGTGCCACCTCGCGCCGCGCTATTGACGACATCCGCCCCTGTATTGTCCTGTAGTCGCGAGGATAAATATTTGTACACAGGTGAAATGCTGTTTGAACAACGGTTGGACGAAAGGTCCAGCATCACAGGACTAGACACGTAAAATACTGAATATGAATGCCACGCTCTTTTTAATATCTAAACAAACTTGGGTATGCATTGAACGCTAATATTACAACATTTTTATTTGTTACCACAACGGCCAGTGATGCACGAGTCAGTCGATGCCTAATCAATCAGCATTATTTTTAATTTTATACAGCATAATATTAAAAGCAGTTTAGCGTAAGGATGAAAGTTTAACAGAGATTGTTTATCATAATTTACAACTGAAGTGTGCATTATTAAACTTTATCGTACGTCATAAAAATACCTCATTTTCCTTTACTTTATGCCTTATTTGCTGTCGTGTTGCGCCACCAAAGACATGCCCTCTGACATTTTATAAATGTGTTTTCAACGCAAGAGTCTTACAAATAGATACGCATGACACTGACTTACATCTTGTATCCAATAAACACCCAAATGTTACAAAGAAAATTTCATAATTATAATGTAAAAGACAGCTATTCCCTTGTTCTTCAGTGTGTTTCTAACTGGACCCACTTGTGGAGTTGCCGTGCGCGGTAATGTGCGAGCATTTCAATTGGCCTTTTGTTAGTTCCAACCATAACGCTCTCATTAACATTACAACTCGAGAGCAGAACATCTCAGTTTTCAAAACTTTGGCCAAAGTATATAATTAGACGACCAACTAAATTGCGTTAATTGCCAGTTGCTTTGTTCTTTATAGGCATATTAGCCGAGCACTAAACAATGCGCGCGTGCGGGGACTTTTGATCATGTTCATAGGTCACGACTAGATAAGGTCTTGCATATTTCTATCCCTTAACTAACAATTTTAAATGCAATTTTAACAGATTTCTTTCGTAAATATATATTCAATTACAAAGGCAAAATTAAATGAACGAGATAAGAAGGTAAATTACAGGGAACACAAATGCTATTTGAACAAATTGTTATTTAACTAAAAAACTAGAAACCAATAAAGCAACAAACATCCATTTCAAGGCACGCGTCATACAATCGTACGATTTAGGGTCCTTTCTTTTCTTCTAAACATAACCGTATGACTAATTTTAAAGTTTGTTACAACAGTGATTTTGTTTGTTTTACAATGTGGTATCTATATTTAAAAAATTCAGATCGAAACGCCTCTATATCCTACTTCAACAAGGACGAGTCACACAAATGTGAACATTTACCTTCAAAGACGCCATTTAACAAGTAGATCACATGTTTTATTAATAAAAAGGCACTTTTCGATTGTTGATTATTTCGTGCGTAAATCTGAAGACAGAACTCCATGTTAAAAGCTAATTCTCGGCACCGAAAGTCGGCTGAGTGGCCGTTATTTAATTACTGGGCCAGGCGGAAACGGCGCCCTCTGGAAGTAATTGATAGAAGGCCCTCAGATCAACTTGTCACCAATTTCCCCCAGACTCGTGCTTGTTGCGTCTCAACCTTTGATCCGAGCTCTTCCTGTACAAACCCAGGAAAATTGAAAGCTTAAACTTACGACATGTAATTTGCCTGTTTAAGAGACAATATGACACCACGGCATCAAGACGGGGCTGAGGAGCAATTGAAAGATCGGCTGTCGATTCCTGCCAGACTTGAAATGATCAAAGAAGAAAGAATTGTACAATTCTACAGGAATCGTTCGTTATAAAGCGTATCTACTCAAAAGCATGTTTTATGTTATTTAATGAATTTTTATTATTAAATTTACTATAGTTTTTACATGCACACTTAACATTATGCTATAATGTATTGTTGTAACAGTGTTGTTAGTTATTTGACATTTAAAAATCGTAAATATGCATTCTTTTGAAGTAAATAAGTAGTATTTATTTGACTAGCATTTCTTTTTAATACTTAAAATAAAAGTGCAGAAAGCCCTGCCGTTAAGTGTGTGCAAATTGAGACTGAACTCTCACTTTAATGACAGCATGCAGTTGAAATTTAATACAAATCGAGTCGCGAAACTTGGTCCCAGTAACCCCCGACGAAGAGATTCCGTGTCACCATTACCGCCCGGGAAACCTCCGTCCGACGACAGTCAATTTCCTCAGCGATCTAGAATCAGTAATTGACTTTTGTTTGGCCCGGGAAGTGCCGTCCGGCGTCCACGCAACTAGCCGGGGTTGCCCCTCCGTCCCGCAACAATATCATGTCTAAATTAGAGTATTTAATATAGTCCTAGATAATGGCGGCTGCCGATTACAAATTACCCAATTATGGAGAATAAAGGAAAATGATTGGGGATGCATCCGCGTCTCTCATATTTGGTTATTTATCAGCATCGAGTTGATTTAAGATGCTTTTGTGGTAATAAAGAAACGTATCAAGCAATGATAACCATCATAATCAAATTCTATAACAATAATGATGCCAGGCGTTACAGTATTGATGGCGACCACTTTTTGATTGGTGTGGGGCTCCAGAAACAAATTGTTGGCCTCCATAATATAGTAGACAGCATTGGTAGTGTCGCCCTTGTGCACATAAATTACGTGCAGCGAAACCAATTGTACCATTGTTATCATAGGGATTGTATCGTTGTGACAGTAAACTATCCCTAGTTGCAGCTGCATTCATTTGTTTGTATTTTAAATTATAGTCTTATTATCTTTTGTTGGCGTTTGGTTTTCTAATAGTTTTAATTTTGTAGATTAAGAGCTTAACCCCATCTTGTTCATGTTTAAATGTTAGTTTGTGTCTTTGTTTTTAGCACTCTCCTGTTAGCCAAACTTTGTACATGGAGTAAAAGTGAAAATATTAATTAATAAGAATTACACGAACTTCTTCAATGCAAAACACACAAAAATGTGATGACTAAACTTTTACTTCTTTCAAACTTTTCAATAATTTGGTTAAATATATAAACAAATTCCTGATGCTCAACTGAAAACACGTTTTCAAATATTATACAGCGCGCATATATAATTAAAAGAACCATCTCTAAAGGCCATCTCGCGTTCTGTCGCAGAGTAACAACCTTGGACAGGCAAACCAGGACCACGGCGCCATCTTTACTTGCCTTGACAACCTGAACTAAACTCCTTGCGTGAGCATTGTGTGGCCACAAAACTAATGAACATCTTTAGGGAGTAATTAAAATAGCATTGATGTACACATTCTTTGACGCGTTTAGGTATTTTACGTCTTAAAATTATATTAAATAGGTAAAAATAGAAGATATGACTCAGTCGTTCACATAATTTCAAATTATATATTAAAAAGTTTCCTTTTATAATTTTTATTATTTAATTTGTAATGGTTTAAAATACGATTACACAGGGAAACAGTTTCCTTATCATTTTAAATATTTAATTTGTATTTGGTAAACAATAAATTCAACAACAATTTCACACCGGCAAAGGGCAAAAGGCCACGAAGAAATGAAAGACTGCCAAGCAGATAAGCGCTCATTAATTGGAATTAAATTAGTAACGACCTAATGTTAAGTATTGCACGTCCAAGTCCAATTTGGTGTAATTTGTAAGTCATTTTGTTCATTTAGCCACCATTCAACGGTATTGGAATAATCATATGAAATTAATAAGGTTGAGTTGTGTATCAATTGTAACTGACAGCGACCTTAATGGTCCTGTAATTTATCGTCACCGACGGACCACCTGTTTAGAGGTCGAGTCAGAGAAATCGTATAAATCTGCTCCATGGTTGTGATTCTCTCTAATACGACCATGCTATTATCTCCATGGACAATACTTTACTGCCGCGAACCCACTAATTTTAGACATCTTATTTAAATGAAATTAAAATCCGTAATGTGATTTTAAGTATCCCAGTACACAGCGGTTTCAAACGTGGAAACATTATTGTTGTTGTTAGCCCTGGCCAGTAATTGTGGCCATACGGACGAAAGATCATCGGTTGGATTTTATACCAGTTGGTTTTTATGCCGTTTTTTACGACCCGAGTTGTCTGTGTTAGGACTGTGGATGTTCATACGTCTTGTAATTTTCAATTAGCAAGGTTCCCCTTCTCGCACACAGACAAGATCAGCTTTGTGGTCCCCCGGTCCCGTCCCTGGTTGAAACAAAGAGGTCCACAGGGTCTGCACCAGAGCTGCACACACACAACTCGCCCTTTGTTGTCTCTTGGCAGTTTTAAAACAGCACTTTCGGTCACATGTGGCACTTTTATTTTTACTTTCATGCATTTATTTAACACTTTTAAAGTCTTGTCTCATAATACAGTTTGATATCCACCAATAGGAAGCTTTTGTGTGAATACGCTAAAATAATCACGGTGGCATTTCTGTTATTTTTTTTAAATAACAGACTTACCATAAAGACTTGCAATGAAATTAATAAAATATCGATATCTGTTGTTCCTTCATTAAAAATTGCTATATATTTCTTACAATACATTATTTTCTGTCAGTTGTTTTATATAATGTATAAAAGTTTCAACTTATAATACTTCTAAACAAATTTATATATTACAATCTCAAATACAGGAATGAAACATGTAAACGTATGCACAGTAATAATAATAATAATAATAATAATAATAATAATAATAATAATAATAATAAAAATAATAATAATATAAAGTTGCATATAAATGTTGCAAATAAATAACAGACTATGTTAAAGAAGAAGAAAATAAAAACTCCTAAACTGGTTAAATAGTATAGCGACGTTAGAAAATTATTATTCTTATTAATTTATAACAAAATAAAATGCATTTATTGTATTCTTAAGTACAAGAATTAAACAAACCAAGTGAAATGAAGTTGTTATGTTTGTGTTTTAAGCCCATTAATATGTAAATAGGACAAAGGTTCTTGAGGTCAACGTCTGACTACCAATACGGTGCTTACTGAGCGACTAGTGCAGTTCCTCGGCCAATCGCAAATGTTTTGTTAACGAGATTGTTTAAAGATTGAACATTGTGGATCAGGTATTTGCCATTTGTTTATCTGTATATCTGAGAGCATTCTTTTGGACTTTTTGAAATAATTTATTACACTTTAAATGCGCTAATCCATTCCCCAAGAACGGGTTTGAATGGCATGCATTGTAACCATATCCAATTATGATAGCAAATGAAACAAAAAAGTTTTAACAGTTAGTGTATAGCCGTCGATACTACTGGAAGATCTACCTTGTTTTAAAATGATTGTATAAAATCATTGCATTATGTGTGATTAATATACAAAAACTTCCTTTGGTTTAACAAATGCACCCTCAACCTACCAAACGTCATTGGCTCTCTACGAAGTACTTCAAACTTCAAACACACAATTGCCACTAACTAACATTGGTCAATACAGTTATATAGTCCTAGCTGATTTATTTATTCTTCTTTTTTGTTTATTTTTTTAACTTTATTTTTGTTTCATTTGGTTCTTTAAACACATGCACCACGATATGAAACCTAAGAACAAATGTATAGACAAAGTGGTCAGTTATGAAGCCGACCAAGGTGCATGTATTCTTGATGTTGGCCGGTCCAGTAGTGTCCGCCAGCAGGCAATCAACAGTCAGCGATGTGCAACCCTGCGAACTCGACGGCACTGATTTCTAGCATCTATATTGCTTGGTTCCTATTGCCCGTATTGTCCGGTCTAGACTTTCTGGTTATGATGGATACCGGTGGCAGGGGTAACGGTCAGTCTGTAGGTCTGTAATGATGTATATTAAATGATCCTAAAGAAATTAGATTGCCGTAAATGTTTCCGTTATTCCCTGAATTGAATACCATTCTCATCAATTCACTGATGCAAAAAGCGGGGCCAATTGTTTCATTTGACTCGTTTTGACATTTCAGGAAATTGCCTCTCGCGATGCCGCCATTTGGCCAGAATTTATGAACAATGAGGAATAATTCGTTAAAATATTGGTAACAACGTCTTCAAACAATGCCAAACTTGACATAAAAGTGGCATTAGGACAATGAATTATCAATATAGAACAATAGTTTGGAGAGCCGTACTGATCTATGATGTTAGGTTCAGTGATTTAATTTTCCGCAATGTTGTGACGTCATCAGGGTTGGGTGACGACCAGAAATATAACTAACCGAAGATTGGACCATGAATGAACAAACAAGTGCCAGCAATTATGTTCACGGGAACCATTCAAAGAAAAAGTGCAGAGGTCATCAGTAATAGACAACATAATTTGGGGACAAAGAAAATCCAGAACAGAAAAAAATCACGTCATTTAAAGATAATAATACTGCAATTAAAGAAATGTTGTTGCACACGATAACGTAATAATACTACAATTAAAGCAATGTTGTTGCACACGATTAATTGTGAAACATTTAGAATTTATTTCCGTTTCTTGTTCTACTTGTTTAGAACTCAATTGTTTCACATGTTTTCGTGACCACTTTAGCTCACTGTCTAGATAATCTCGCACAAAGCACCGCTAAATCAGATGATATTGTCAGATTACGACATCGACATTTAAAATCAATTTCTCTTTCAGTCGGGATAACATCTATCAATTAATGTACACGATCGTTTCAAAGGATGGAACATCCTTATTGAAATAAATCAAGCTTAATTATTAATTGAAGATTATATCCTGATGGCAAATTTCTGAGACTCACATCTTAAATGTTGTAAAGGTCTAATTAAGGAACTTTATGGAAATGTTTGTGCTCCGTCTTGCCATTCAAAGAAGATGAAAGACTTTTATAGCTTGTAAGTTTCGGGGAGACATTTACAAATGAACAATAAAACGAGCCGTTGTAGTAAACTGTATTGACTATAATTAGCTCGATAGATGCATTAAAGCGGTCGTTAGTTGCAGGGGAATGCAAAATGTATGGCAAAATGCATGCCAATGCCCAGCAGACATGGCTTCCGTGTTTGACTCGTTATGTATGTCACCGTAAATAGTCCCCTGTGTTCATGTAGTAGTGTTTGCGTTTTGTTCCAAGATGTTTGTGCATTTCATATAATAAAATGAACATATTAGTGGCGGATCCAGGATTTGACTTAACAGGTGGGGGTGGAGGACATTGAAAGTGTTGACGGTTGAGGTTGAGCGGAGCGATTGGGAAAACAGAGGAAGTTAAGTGTTTGGTGCATGAAAAAAAATAGGTCCACGGAGTGTGCATATACTGAATATATATACTTGAATGAACTTTTCTCACAATTTTCTTTATTTGCAAGGCCCATTGATTTATTGATGTTAAGAGTATTTTTTGATAATAGTTATGATTCACGAGTCCAATAACCGCTATTGTTCCTTCCTCCACCCGGTACAATATTTAACATCTTGCTTTTATGAATTAGAATCTACAATCTTTTCACTTTGAAGGTTGATTGACAAGCTTAAGTGTTTAAAGCTTTTTGTTTGTTTATATATATGAGATTTTTAACGATAGCTTCTAAATAATCCTTTTCTAATCAGGAACGTTTTCTGTTTTCAATTAGCTTCGTTTAAAGTTTCAAATATCACAATATTGAATCTTGGCGCCCTCCAAGGTTTAGTGACGTCACCGGTTGTCACGCAGATTCATTCGACTCACGAAGGCGCAGTTTCGACTTTTTAAATAGCAGATATAAATCTGCAAATCAGAAAATGGTTTCGGCTCATTTAATCACGAGGCTTTCGCTTTGAGATACCGTCAGTAAATTTATCAAAATTTACTTAATTTCACTTACTAAGTATGGTAAACCTATTAAGACGTTTCATTTGTGCTCTTCGTTAACTCAGTGATTTAGCGAGGGATGAATTAGTCAAGCAGCCACCCATGACAGGACGGAGCATGGTACTAGCGAGCAATTCTGCCACTCCGGATATTTTCCAACGGTTTGCTTCATTGATGTTTTCTTTGATGTGGATCTCGAGTCATTGTTTACCACCTTGTATTAATCTTACATTCAATTTAGGCGTCGCTTTAAATTTTTAAATCAAGATAACTTTGATATAAACAGCCATATAAACATTCCGTAAAAACCTCTCCGGTATTAATTTTAAATATAGAATATTTTACAATGACTAAACTGAAAACAAGGCGAACAAAGGTTCTCGAGTGAAACAATAAGTAATGTCACATTGGTATTAATGGTTATTTTAAATCTGAAATTGAAAAAGCTACTGATTTGAATGTGTTGAGGCTTTATCAATCTAGAGGTCCAGAGAATTGCCAAATACTGTCATGTAAAATCAAAGTTCAAATAAGAAGTACTACCAACATAAAATTGTTACATAAAGGTATCATTATAGCAGTGATAATAGTCGCCATCTGATCTAATGACACGGTCCTCACGCTTTCAACAGAAACGGATAATGGTTACACCGTCGAAGATCAAATACCCGGCATAGATGAAGATGTCAATCATAAGTAATATTTTTATAAATAAATCATGTTTTATAGCATCAATAAAAGTAAAAACGGATAGAACTTTAGTTTTATAGGTATTACAGGTGCGATTATTTGAAATCGAGATCCCTTTAAAATTTGCGAGGGCGGTTCGAAGGAATGAACACGTGACGATTCCTACCAATCCCCGTCATACATGGTAACGGAGAGGCGATTTTCACAACTGTCACACCTTAACGTCTTTATATTGTTTGTGGTTTGCCACTATGTGTGCCATGTGAGACTTGGGATTCGGTATAGCGCTTCTAGATATAAAGGGAATGGTATAAAATGTCATATAAATTACAATTAACAAAAGCCATATAAAGTAACGATATGCCATATAGCGCGGTATTAAACTGAATTCCGAGCTGGTTCAAGCTATAGCCATGCCCTTATAGCTCAATTATAAAGCTATTTTATTTATCGTGAATCAAGTTTATTAGGCAATTATCTGACAGAGAAATCTGAAATGAAGATATCAACAGGACGATGTGAAATATCAAATATAAATATATGCATTTTATCATTAAGTGATACAACACTATATTTGATACCATCCATAAGTACAGTTGAGAATAGTTTTTATTTTACCAATTACATTTAAAACGCATCGCTTTGATACAATAAATGATCTGCAAAAATCTCATCGACTTATTTTATTTGGTTATCATCCGCGGACATCAGTTCAACATAAACTTCGATTAATGCTTTTCGAAATAGTCGAAAATGGGTTACTCAGTAGCCCATTTTCGGCTATTTAGTAAATTTGAATAATTTGACTTCAATGTCAAATGTCTATATTTTATTATAATACTCGAGACAGCATGAAACGTATAGAAATTACACATTGAGGTTATGCTATAGCATAAACTGAATTTAATACTATTTTGGTGAGGAAAACCCAAGTCCTCAATATTAAATGTAAAAACAAGGGCTACACCAGGGTTCGAACCCGCGCGGTCACCACCAAAGAGTTTCAAACCTTGTGCGTTATCCATGGCGCTAACAAGACTTTCATTTTTATTAGCAGATAATAAGTTTATCTATTTCAGGTAAAACTAGCATTTAAAAGGCGTCGCCGCATACTTTTATCCAAAAATTAAATTATGCAATTGTTACCATTAGTAGGAGGGTGGATGATTCAATTAAATAATAATCAACAGCATATCAATAACACTTCTTAAAGAATACTATTTGCTGCAGTCAAAATTTCAATGTTCTGCCGTGAAATCGATTAATTGTTGTTTGTTGTTTGTTTTGTTTTTTTCATTTTTTCTAGAAATGAAAATATAGCATGTTAGCACACATCAGTTTTAAGTAAACAGAACCGGTATTTTACGACTGAAATTGCTTATTGCAAAGAAAACGATAATTAGGCAATGAACCAGTTTCCTCTTGTCTGCCAGACATCATCACCAACATGGGGGTAATCAAACACTAGCTAATATGTCTTGGTCATTAACACCACTGACTTCGTGGCCAAATGCAAGTTACTCACAAGAGGGCCCGTGTACCTTTCCTGGTACAGACATCCATTTCAATGTTGTTCAAAGTACTACGTACCGTTTGCTTTTTAACTGTCAGTTGAACGCCTTAACGCCACGCTATATTTTACAACATTCCAAAAACTGATGAGCATCAACATGCGACACAGCGTTTGACATTTTACTTCCGCAATTTCGTTCATTAGTCTGACTTTGATTTCATAACGAAACCTTTAATTGGAAGACCGAATTCCTCTCCATGTCAGAGTAACATGCTTCGAACGCCGTGTACTTGGTCAACACAAATAATCACATGTCAATCTAATTACTTGTCATTTTTGTTAATTTTACACTTGTGTTTTTAAAAAATCTACTTTAAAAAAACTGCAAAAGCGTACACAAACATTTTCAATGATCAAACATCGTCGTTTTTTAAAAAAAAACCGAGTTACAAAGCAAAATAAAACGTGTAATACATTATGGCTTCTCAAAATAGTATGCATAACTATAACGCAACATGAGTATTAAGTAAAATGGTAATTAAAAATGTTTGGTATACAAAGTTATGCAGTTTCTACACGTATATGCTTCCATAACTTGATATTATACATTGCATTTTGATGACTCAATGGTTTAGATGTTTTGAAAAATTCACATCATTCTATTTTGAAATATCAGTTGTAAGGGTCAAGTCTTTTCTAACTGTTTTCAATGGACACGAATATCAGGGTTCCAAGGGTCATTACCAAGCTTGGTATATCAGATTTATTTCAATTATAGTCGTCAAAATCCTCGCTTTGGCAGACCGACTGACGAGCAATACCTAAAACATGTTATTAAATATTTGCCTGATTTAATACAACCATATTACCTTACAATGGAATGGAAAACTCTGCAGCTATCAAACATGACATTTTGACGTATTAATAAAGCGATAAATAATATATCTGTGTGTTTAATTTTATTTCAGAATTGTATGTGTTGGTCGCTAATTGATATATGACATTAGTGCGAGGTCTAAAGTTCCAACGATTAACTATGAATCACAGACATTCCATTGCAGGGTTTCATTGCATGTTTTACTAACCTGCACGCATGTCTACAACAGAAACAAATGCAACTGCAAACCAAGATGACATTGCAATTGAATAAATTGCATGGTCAAAACGCTTAATTGAATTTCATATCACGAAATGAACGCACTTGTGGGTGATCGTTTAAACCACAGAACGTAGGATTAGTCATATCCCTGGCAAAATGGTTGTATCGTTTGTGAATGTGTAGTGCAGCATTTGTATCAATCAAAATGGGTTATGTAAGGTTCGGACAAAAAGAAAATTGCTAGTGTTACTTTCGCAGCGGTGACACTAAGCAAGTACCCATGTGCAAAGGGAAGTTCTTCGTGTCGTCTTTGCATGTATTTGTATTATTTATCTCAATGTTTATACATTGTTTTACAGATCACCAAAGAGTTTGGAGAATATATTGTATTTTTTAATCAAACCTGCATGTGTACTCCTACGCTTATGTGACTGACCTGGCCTTGTATCGAGCTCACGACCTATGGAATGGTGTTCCGAGGTACTATCGCTTAAGCTAACTGGGTCAGATTTAAAAACATGTTAACCTATTGTGACTACCATTTACATATAGTTAAAATATCTACCTACATAAAAACCTCTTTTATACATACTGTTAAAATGAACATCTTATTTATTTATTTGGTAGAGGTCTATTTGTTAAGCAACAGATAGCATACAAATTAAACATGATTACTTTATTTTACTGCTTCTCGCCAAAACAATGTGTATAACCCCTAACGCCAAAGGTCATTTAACGCTTATTTAAATTATTGCCTTACGAAAACCCTTAACTTTCCAGTTGAGCAGAAATATAGAAATATGAGATTCGATGCACACGTTCAGAGGGCTTGCCCCAAACCCCTCCACTTGAAACAAAAGCACTTGTCACTAATAACCAGTGAATACAAACTCGCGTTTTATTAGACAGCGTTGAACGCATCCGTACAAGAAAAGGAGAAAAAGTATAAACATTCCTTTTCTCCACTAATTTGGGCGCCGTTCCGTTGCCAAAATAATTAGAAGCAAGTGCCGTCTGGGCGATGTGCTGCACGTGCATTGATAAAGTGGCCAAAGGCGACCAAACAAATGAAGCAGTGTCGTCAAGTGCACAATTCTTAACAAAACGTCAAAAAACTAATTACAAATTGTAAGTATGTTTTAAACCAATTTTTCTACAAGTAAATATCTAAATTATGTCATACATGGAACCTTATGTAGACATTTTTTGGTGGAATATATTATGTGTTACTAACCCTAACTTTGCACGCCTCTGATCTTCAGTGATTATTTTGTTTATTTATTTTATGTCGTGTTATCTAAAGTATATCTGTTATCACGTGATTGTTGTAATGATAGCAGCATGGTTCAAACCTAAGACCGCCACCCTCAAGTCATGGATAACTGTAAAAGTCACGTCACAAAGTTATGATTCTCTTTGTTTAACGTCTTGTAAGGGTGGGTCGGTGTCTCAATTGATCTTTATCAGTTTAATAGTAGTGTATTGGCTATATTGCCGCGGGCATGCATTGCTTGTAGTAAATACCTTTAATTAATTCAAGATATTTGATATATTAGTGTTTGTAATTATATATCAATAATGCAACATATAATAAATAATACAATACCAATTATTATGTTAAAAATATATAATTTTATTTGAATTTTTATTATAGGTTTATTATTTATTCTTTGCCTTTGATTTTATCAATGTGTTAAATATAATAAACAATTAAAAATATATAAGTACAGGTAACTGTGATGACAAAAATATTAGATAAATTCATCCACGAAATAGATCCTAACTATTTTGTTTCAAAATTGATCCCATCAACATATACGAACAGTGTTTTAATAGCAATTGTGAACATATAAAGCAAAAACCTATAAAGATTAAATGTTTTCCCGAACACTTCAAGTGTCATTACTAGACATGATATGTCAATGTTTGTTTATACAATGAACCACGGTTTGCATACTAATTTACCTGTCGTGTTTTATAATAATTGTAAATTAGAATTAAGTAAGATAAATATTTAAAATATTAATGTTATGAAACAAAAACCTTGCATGCTTCATGGTCTTAATTTATCTTTATCTTGTTGTGTAGGTGTTGGTATATTTTAATTAGAAGATCTGTGCGTTTAAACGAAGAAAAATTGAATAAGTCATGTAATAAACATCGCGTTATTAGAACAAACTCATGTACGGTATTTTTTATGCTTAACCTTTTTCCAAAAGGAGATTTTTATAACCACGTTTTTAAGTAAATTGGCGTATTTATGGCACTAACAGCGAACCGGTTTTGAGCATGATGTTATATGTAAAGTAATTGCATGCATGCATGTATTGTATCATACTTTATTTGTGATACTATGTGAGTATCACATGTATAGATATAAAAATGGTCACTATTACACATTTAATACGTCGGAAAGCAGACTTTTACGGTCATATACCTGGACTTAGAATTATTTTCAGTATTTAAATATAGTAGTCGTAAAACATGCTTTACATTTTAATGTTTTAAAATTATGATTCAAAACAATTAAGCTGTCAATTAAAATAATAAATTAGAAGCGAAAACAAATCGCTTATTGAGCCATTAAACACTTAATTTCTTATTAAAAAACTCACTTCAAAGACACTGTTTCTTTGCGACTATATGATTCATCATAATATTTCAAGATGAACAATCTAAAGACATTAGGGAAATGAAAATGGTATAATTAATAAACAATCTGTTACTAAATCAACCTTACGTCGTCTTGGTATGTTAGGTCTTTGAATGTTTGCTTGAATTTCTTCTTGTAATATTCATTAATCATAATAAAAAATATGCATATGCGTTAAACGAACGACGATAACGATAATCAATTTATCGCACATTAGATAACTTAAACGTAATCATACTTTGCATAAAATGTATGTGGTGAGTAATATCTTGACACAGTTTATTACACTGGCATTCTTAGTATTAGTTGAAGGACAAATGTATGCATAAAGCAAATGGGAGGAGGCGTCGCGAAAGCGCAATGGACGTTATTGCGTATATATGTAGTAGGTATAGTAAACATTGACTAACCCTAACCCTAACCCTAACCCTTGTAAGAACACCCTTTTTAAATTATTCCAAAGCCATCGTAGTTGTGTAAAATACTGTGCATTTATATTATTGAGCCATTATCCCTTGCTAGTATCAATCCTTCTTGTGAAAATTAAACATAGAAGTGCCCAATACCTAATCTTAGTGATTACTATTTTCATTATATGTATTGAAACGAATCTTTTAAGAACATCACTTACAAGAAATGAAACTGAAACTACACATTGATAAATTTCCAATTGTAAACAGAAGATTCTTTTGACTGTTGAATATGCACATTTTAAAGGTTACTTTCTCAAAATCAGAAAAGGTCTCGATTTTGATTAAACATGCTGGTTTAAATACACGTAACATGGTTTTTACGATTTTGACGATTTTAACAATCTTTAAAACTCCTTAAGGGCGTAAGCAATACACAGTATTTATTTACACATGAAGATAAAGATCAATAGAGACACCGACCCACCCTTACAAGACGTTAAACAAAGAGACTCATAACTTTGTGACGTGACTTTTACAGTTATCCATGACTTGAGGGTGGCGGTCTTAGGTTTGAACCATGCTGCTATCATTACAACAATCATTACAAACTGATACACGGCTGATAAGACAAATCTATTAAACATCATTATGTTGTTTTAATGGTCTCCATTTAGAAGTTTATGACCCGCAACTGTAAATTTCATCTATTGAATTTCTAATGTTTAAATTTATATATAGTTACTAGTATTGAGTAATGTTGTTCTTCTGTTTTTGTGTTGTTAGTTATGCGTTAAAAACACAAGTCAATATTTCTTAAACGTGTTACCTGGTACATTTTCATTTATTCCGTTACTTTGACATATTGATTACGAAATATTATGTTAAATCATTTCAACACATTAAAATACACAATGCGTTATACATGTCATGTGTCAATCGCTGACAAATAAAACAATGTTTTCAAAAGACGTCTGCCACTCTGGTAACTGAAAGTCAATTTGTACATTGTTTGTATTTCAATTGTCACTCATTGAAAAGTGATGAATGTAACTCATTGAAAAAATGACATATTTTTATTTTGACAGCAATTCAGAATTGTTACTTTCCAATTCAAAAATGCATTACAACACGACTTTAAAAAATCTAAATCTAATACACAAAACAAAATAAGACATAGTTTATTTTTATAAGTTTCGACTATGTTCATCTATTTTTCCTAAGTAATATAGAACTTGTTATTGCATTGATCCACTGAAGTCCATTTGTTCAGATATTAGTCCAAGTCCTCATTTTCTGTCTTCATTCCGTATCGGTATCTTTGACCAATATCGTTGACAGTTCAACATATGAAAACAAAGAGAAAGGGCAATAAAATTGCTCCTTGCCGTCCGCCCGAAGTCACAACACAGTGGTAGATTGTTCTGCGTGGAATGGCGGACTGAGTCAACCCGGGGCTTATGTTACTAGGCGTGTGGCTGGTCTTTGAAGACAACCAAATCAACGCTTTTTGGGTGTCTTTAAGTATATTCGTAAGAGATACAATCTTTTTAATTACCGGTTTCCTTCATTGCTCTGATTTCGCGTTATTCGTAGATTTGTTGATACTATACTTGTTGAAAAATGCAATAAATCCATCTTTCACTATAAAATGTTTGTTTGTTAGTCACTTTATTTCCATGTGTTTATTTACTTGCAGATACACGTTAAAATATAATAGATGGCACCTGAAAACGTCTTAATAATATATAATATTAAAGACAAGGATATTTGTAACAAAGAAGTTGGTTAAATGTATATTTTAAAGTGAAATTTACCACCTCACTTCATTCATATTAATCTGAGAGAAAAGGGAAATTCCAAAGCAAAGCTTCGAAGGGGAAAAGCAGCTTCTGTTTTATTGAAGCTGTTCATCAATACTAATGAAAGACGAACACGTCCTTATGAAGCACAAAATACGAATATGTCCACTGGTGTTGCGTTGATTTATGTTTCACGGCACACATCGATGGCATCTTGTGCAGTGTTTAATAATTCTCAAGGTCGGCACAAGAAATAGGTGAATTGTATCGATGATTGAACTTGTACGGGTATTACCATGAACTGAAGAAATAAAAAACGTCATATATTTGATATATATTTTTCACAATATTTATTGGTTTACGATCCTTCTGATTATTAAATTTTAATTATTCAAATATTCTTTCACAGCTGAGAATTTACGTTTAGCTGATGAACAACATGTTTACATTCTCTATGGATTGTCTCTAACCATTAATCTGTGACAAGATCAAATCATTAACATTATGTTATGATAGTTAATTTATTTCCCCAGTGCCACAATAGACAAATCAAGGAACCCTGAATTAACACTCATCCAAGTGTGGATTCAAATAGCTTTGGTCTAGAAATCAAACAAATAAGTGATAAATTGGTCATTAATAATTACCCAAGGTATTCTAGTTATGATGTAAATAACAAATACTGTCTTTATCACCGGCCAGGTTGGAACTGCGGTGCCAGTATAACTCAAGATGATGATGTGTTTGACGTTAACACCCTGTGGTTGTGGTTAATAATAAATGGATCGAACCCCTAGAGATCGGTTGTAGCTCTGTCGAAGGGATCCTTTAGATGGTTTATTGTTTTAGATTTGTGTTGCATGAGAAACCAAAATGATAAAGCAAGAATTATAATTCGTTTGATATAGTAGTTTAAGCTTCAAAAGAAGTGACATAATTATTGCTTACTGTCACAATCCAGCTCAAACTATCTCTTTTAAGTGACATCAGACTAATAAATTATCAATTTTCATAATTAATTAATGTTCTTTAACGTTTTATCATTAACCAAAGTGGCGTCAGGCTTCACTTATTAAAACAATCAAGGGAGATTTGAGCTCATTTGTATTCACGTCAAGTGACCAAGATCACAGAACTAACGGAAGCAATGCGAGTCCCCCATGCGGATCATAACGATCTATGTGACTCGTATTTATCATAAGTCAAGCTTGCCTTTTGCAATGATGATACTTTTTAAAAGATGAACGATGGGCATTTTTAATCACATCGTTATTCATAACTATGTGAGTTACAAGGCTTCCAGTAAAAAGTAATTAAACAATGTCTTCAGCAGTCTCTTTGATATCAACTGGTTGCGGGACTAGAAAATGTAGTAAATTTAAACTTTGTTAAACTACATGAATCAATATGCCTATTGTAGTATGTTCAAGAACAACTTCCTACGTTGATAATGTATTAGAACTCAATAACGTTAAATATCATGTTGAAAATAAAGAGATGTAAAGCAAAGACAGTTCCATGCTGATGCCGGGTTAAGGTGTTGGTAAGTGCATAGAGCAAAAACACCTCTTTGCCAACATCAGACATATCGCTTCTTGCAGTTTCACACCATGGTTCGAGTCTTCCTACAAACGGCGCCTCGCATGGATGTTGAATTTGTGTGTTTATTTTTTTCAGATTTTATGCCGTTTTAGAAACAAATGTGGCAATATTATGGCGGTCAATAAGCTACCTCGCACTTCATAAGCGCTGAGCCGACCTACGCGTTACAAGTGCCGACTGCACATACATGTTATCGTGCCAGTAACTGCAATAGCAGACAGCTGCCTTACTCGAGTCAAAGGCACGGGGGAACGGCTCGGAGGTTGACTGAAAGCATTTTAAACCCTGGACCATGTAGAGAAACATCCCACCATTTCCACGGCGGTCAGATACCATCAAACTCGCATTGAAGTTTATATGTTTACTCGCTTGTCTACGTATGGTTAAGTGGCTGTAACAGTAAATCAAAGAACCTCCAGCTTTTATGTTGAAAAGTGACATTTTTTCAGTTGATATCATCACCTATTTTGTTGAGTATTAAATACTTAAAACGCAAATTCAATAAGCAGTATCCACTTAGTAGCGAATATGATATTCATTTAGATATCTCGAACTCCTATTCATATGATTAATGTCAATAATCAACAGCGATTGAGCTCATTATTGAAACCCAGTATACAGTTAAGGGTTAGCAAATTGATGGAGCGAAAGTGGTCATTTCAAATGAACATGTTAGCACTTCAAAGGATTCTCAATCAGATTTGCCAAAGTGGGCATTAACAAGGGCCACTTGAAGACTGTTACAGGGGTTTCACCGTGTAGCACCCTGCACGTCCATCACCCGACCGGCCGGTAAAGACGACCCTCTAATTTACAGCGAACCGTTAGCATGGCCATACTCGACATTAAAGGCTTCTTAATTATTAACTATATTCTTTCAAGCAAGTTTAATTGTCCATTTAACGTGAGCTGTGTTTAAATTGACAGTTTACTCGCTTCCCTGTGAGCAGACAGCGCGTTACACACTGATGTTCTTGTTCCTGGCGCATCAGCAATGAATAAGTCAGTAGCCGGAACAGTCAGTTTGTAATCACTATTTTTTACAATACAACAAATGTTAAAATTATTGTGATATAAACACAAGTATCATGTCGACAGTACAGGTGCACCTGCATTTTTGTTTTCGAAGATTGGTACTGAATTTTGTACTTAAATAAAAATCTTATTGCATAATAGCAATTTTAAACGCAAAGTTTGCTGTAATTTGTTGTTACGAAATTTAATCGTTCCACAATTAACTAAAACATAGTTACTGTAATAGAAAATTGGCAGCTACTAGTTAATATATGAGAGGTTATTGGAAAGCAAATATTAGGGCTGTCAATTTAGTATCAAGGACCTTTTCCGTGTTTGTGTCGAGTGCTGAAGTACTGGAGGTGAATGTAGCGGCCGCTGGTTGAAGAGGAAGGGGGCTGGGGAGGCGCGGGGTCCGTCCACCGATCAGATTGCAGAGTACACACGAGAACAATGCCATGACATGTTGTCCAACCACCGCCAGGAGTGTTTGTGAACGCTCTTCAGGCCAAGATGAGGCTCCTGGTAATCAATTACGAAACCCACCGTACCTGGTGGCTAGTGAGCTACCAATTTATATACGTGGCTAATTAGCCATTGAAGACATGCATGCGGCGTGCCATACAGCTGGAAATGCTGCCATTACTGGACCTACCTCGACTGTTTGCCGGATGATACATATAAGAAAAGACAAATTGGAATCTGCTTTTGACAAAAGATTAGCAGTGACAAGATAATGAAATAAAATGCCAATGTAAACTGGGTGAATTAAATGCAAATAATCCTTCGATACTTTGTTTAAATTAAATAAAGAATAGTTTGTCAATTTGAGAATTAAATAGCAGAGACTTGTAACATAATATTGCGGTTGTAAGAGCTGTATTAGTTGCCGGCATGTGCAAATATAGTGGCAGTGTCGCCATTGAAAGTCCCGGTGTCACCAACGGCTTTGCCATCTTAGGCGCAGTGAGCAAACATGCACAGCGAAATGAACTTCGTGCTCTGGTATCAAACAGGCATCGATGGTATTTGTAATATTAACGTTTTACAAATATGTGCTTCTTTTGAAGATGTAATATGTATCAAATACAAATGATTTTGTTTCCAAAGGCACAGCAATAAAATTAATAATCGGAGGTCGTAAATTGCCATATTTTATGATTCGAATATTTAATATAGTGGGACAGCTGGGCGCTTTACGCCTTGCCTGGTTCTATAATTGGGCCCGAGAAATGGCTGAAAGCGTTGTGTGAACAATTTAGCACGGAGATTCCAGATAATATTCTGTCCTTTCAGGGAGAAAATAAAGATAACACAATCATTTTCTTCTCTAATCCGTCAGAGAGTAATTAATAAAGCTTTAGATACTGGTCCAAAATTACTCTTGACGGCCATTTATTTTAAATATACCTTCTGTTAGAATTTTGTCCGCGTCTTTTAATGGCGTCGAGGCGAAATAGAATTAAAGAACATATTTGGCGTGGGGGAATTTGTTGTATGTGTACGGATTAGTCTCCGGGAGAATTTGTAACGCCTCGTAACGAAGCCGAGGTCCAGCAAGGCATAAATCGTCGCCAGTACCATAAATAGGATCCAGAACGGATCAGAATTAATAGAAACTCTGTGATATTATTACAAACAGAATTGAAATCACCGTTAATAGCGAATTAATACAAGAAGTCTGAAGCCGGTCCCACGTTTTACTGCACTCGGGAGATTGGAAGATATCCGAGTAAGGAATTCTGTAATCCCGGAGAATTAAATAACGGAATGATATGGACTTCTTGGCATCGACTCTGAACTTTGAACACAACTCGAGCATTCAAAGCTGATATGAGGACTACTTTTAATTGTTTTGCAGGCCCTATAATGCAAGCGATTCATGTTTTGTTTGATTTGAGGACAATTGTTATTATTATTGTCTCATCATATTTTATGGCTTGTAAGCAAATAGCAAAAACAGATATCAGATGAATTGACAATAGTGTGGTTTTGTTTTCTAATTATCATATCGATTATGCGTCGTATCATGTTACATAATTACTCCTACAAATCATAGTGTTGTTAAGCCGGCCTGGACACTCGTCATAACGTCATTAGTGTCAAAACTTAAATTTAGTGACATATATAAACCGTAATGTACATTATGTATCTATCACCCAGACGCAGGGGACCTGACACCTAAATGATCTGTCCATTTCACTTGATTAAATAGATATTCAGTTTTGAAGTCAGTTATTTAAAATCAGACTAGTGTCCCCGGGGTACACAATAATTGTATCTGCGCGATATGTTTTACTCGAAGGCGCTGCAATAACCTAATCGTGTTGATCTGTCGTACAAATCGCTCGATGACCGGCGATAGCGGACGTGGTGTGACGCGCGCAGATGGCCGGGGAACCGTCCACGGAAGGCGGCGCAGCCTCGCTGCCAGTCCCGGACTCCCCTCCGGACGGATCAACATCACAGGCCTCATTACACATTCGCTAAAACCCTAATGCGATAACTAATTACGGAGTCGTTTAGATACTATTTAACTTCGTTCGTTATTGATGGCCAATTTCTGTAGAAAGAGGAACGAGGAAGTCTTTACCCGTTATTTACAGCCATCGTATATATGGCCAAGTCACGGCACCGGCGTCCGGGACACAGCCACTGTTTGCCCAGCTAATGTGTCCGGAAAATGTCATAATGTTTCCCAGCGTTGTAAAATACACCACGTGCAATTGTTCCGTTATTAGAACGTCAAATACACCAGTGGCATAAAATGGTCGTCAATAGAAAGTAAATTGATATCAATAAATTCCTTTGTGTCCGCCTGTTTCAATACTGGCATTTAGCTGTTTGCTAAGGCTCCGTAAATTCAACATTTCTAAACATATCTTGTTTGAAATCGACTGTCAATACTGATTATTAATGGAATCACGTTTCATGGTAATATACTGATTATTAAAATCAACACTGGCAATTGGGTGTCTGTTGTTTTATTGTTTCATATATTTATTTATTGTAACATATACTGCTATTTCTAGTAAATTTGTTTTATCAGAATTGTAAGTAAACAAACGGCTGTCAAACATGAGCTTGGCTAATGGATGGCCATTTGTTTTCATATTTTCCTCTTTTTGAGCAAATATATCACTTAAACAACAACGTGTGTTATTTTATTTTACTTTTCCGTTTAGGCGGTATACTGGGTGTTTACTTTTAAATGCCTTTGTTTTATATGAATTAAATATTTAAACATGTAGTTACAAAGCTAAATATTATTGATAATATTCTGAAAGGTGTGTTAGATATATCAAGATGTTGACGTTCGCACTTTCGCACCATGTGCTTGAAATCGAATATTTAAACTATTGTGGATAGGGACTTTTTTTCTTAAGCAAAAAAAAAACGAAAATAAATATAGTACAGTTGATAAAGAAAACACGAGCATGGAACACATGTTGCCCTTCACCTCGCTTTTTATTTATGTGGAAATCTATTCCAATCTATAAACACAATTATCTGAAATGTGTATCATATTTTTATGTAAATTAACGATTGTTTAAACACACCAATTTGTACAACAGTTTGCCCAGTGGCAATAACGTAGCGATCGACCCGCCTCCCGATACATCGTTCGCAGTGCGGTTGTCAATACGGCCCGCCCCCGTGCTCCTATTGGGAAACGGGAAATAGAAAATTGACAAGTGAATATTCATGAGGTACGGGCGGTTTAAAACGACCATGTCACACAGAAAGCAATGTCAAATACTCAATGTACAAAGTGAAAGACGCGATGATAGCGTACAGTGATAAAGGATCCCCGACTCTTGGACGTACGGACATGCTCGGAATGCCCACACAGGCTAGCTACCTACAAACTTCCCAGGCCACCGCGCTCCGGATGTTGTACCCGCAGTTGGCGTATGCCGGATATCCGGGCAACCTGGCGGCACTGGCGCTTGCCTCTCACGGACAGTACCCGTACGATTATGCGCAGACGCTTGCTTCACAAGTCAACTTTGCCATGGACGCCGGAATCGCCAACCGGAAGTCAATGGCGCTTTCCCCAAGCAGCTCTCTCTCAGACGGAAAAGACGACAGATACATGAACAAAGACGGTACGTAATCTTAGCGGTGTTCATCTGTTCAAGATTATTATTTCATTCAATCACTTTCTAGACTGTGACAATATCATATACAATGAAGATAAAAACTATGTACCTATTATTATATATGCATGTTTTGCGTAAAACATCAAAATGTATTCTAAATTGTGTGTTATTGTAACAAACTGACATTTATAAAAAAAAATATAATGCGACACATTTATCTTACATTGCCGATTTATTCATATTATAAATTATATCAATACGAACTGTTTGAGTTTGTTGATTATGTTAAGATTCGAGTTCATTATTATTCTACAATAGCCGTGACCTCGTCAATGCTTTTCTTTTACCAAGTAATTGATTATACCAATGTGGCTGAAAACACAAATTCATCATCATTTATATTCATTAATTTAAATTCATTAATGAGAAGATAGATCAACAATTACATTGCCAAAAGTTCAAAAAGGAAAATATTAAGACGCAAATTATTTAAGATTTATATATCAATACATTATATTCTCTATTTTTGTTATTTTAATTATTTTAAGACTTACTTGGACATTCAATTAGAACTTCTTAAAACGTGTATGCAAACAAATACAGTGACAAATTGCCATTGTTTTGTAATAATGCAAATTCAAATAAAATGAAGGCTTTTCCTAATTGCGTTGGTAATATCTTGATCTTTCATTAATAAAATATCGATAAAATGCATTATATATTTATATACCGTAGTAATTATGGCGTCTGTAATGTGTTTTCTTTTGTTTATCAGTAAATTTTGATAATTGAAATATTGACACAAGCATGACCGGAATAATTTCAAAATGTGCAGCACAATTATTTTATCGTATAAATGATAGATGTTGGTGATTGTTGTTAGAATGTTTATAATCATATTATATAAATTTCAATTTCAAACCCATGTTTTATAAGGAAAACAACACTCAGTTGTTAATCGTTATAAAGTGTATAGAAGGTTTGAACAAAATAAATATATAATATTTATTATACCAAAAATAATATTATGTGTCGTTATTTTACAGACAGCGACAGCGAAGGGTGTGACGGAAGTGCCAGCAAGCGTCGACGCACGCGCACTAATTTCACGGGGTGGCAACTGGAAGAGCTGGAGCGCGCGTTCCAGGAATCCCACTACCCGGATGTGTTCATGCGCGAGGCGCTCGCCATGCGGCTAGATCTCGTGGAGTCTCGTGTACAGGTGCGTGATATTTCGTTATGTTATCTTTTGCTTATTTTTTTATAGAAAAATAATTACAAATTCAAGAGATAGAACTGTGCCTCTACATAAAAAACTATGATATATAAGGTGGATTATTTATTTTAAAGTAAAACATATAAAAACTATAATAATAATACGAATTATTATTATTTTATTATTATTATTATTATTATTATTATTATTATTATTATTATTATTATTATTATTATTATTATTTCATTGATAGTTTGTATTAACACTAGTAGAAGTTATGAAATTATCGCGTTCTAAAGAAAAGTTCATGTGTTAGGAATGATTAAATTTAATGGTATTATAATAACCAAGCAATTTGTGAATACAAACTTTAATGAGCTCTACTGTTCAGTGTCGACATGGCAAAGCTTTAAAATTTAATTATGATTTTAGACTGATATTTTGTCACTTGGGGTAATTTTTATTATTTTATGGTTTGCAACAAATAAAAAAGGAGAAAAAAGAGAAAATAATTACACTATTTTGGAAAAACTAAATAAATATTCATTTTTATTATGTTTGCATTTTTTGTTGATTCGTTTTTCAAATCAGTATAAAGCAAATCCCCTTTTAAGGGCCAGAGCCCATAAAGCTACAAAGGGTAAACGGGGTGATTCGCTCCGTCGCTGTTGCAGCCCCGGTTTGTGATCACTCAGGGTTAAATCATCGCCGTGTAATTTATTACAGGGCCCCAGACTTGAAAATCGGAGACAGTTTAAACATTTACAATAGATTTTCTATGCCTGTTTTAACAACTTAATTTAAAAGCATCCCTGTTTAGTGAAGAAAGTAGCAGTATGATTAGCGAATGGCAATAACGATTTGGTGTGTTTATTGTTTGAAGACTAAAGTTTATGGTCTGTTTTATGGCACGACACAAAGTGGTTCAGTTGCAACGTACCAGGTAATTGAAAATACACGTCGCCGGTTTCACGTATTAAATATCATAACTTATGATTTGAGACGGATAAATTTAACTAATTTCACTAAATACACCGCCAAGCATATTTAGATGCTTGCGGAACATACTTTACTGCATATTGCACTTTGAAAAGCTGTAAAATAATCGCAAACGAGAACATTTAGATTTCAAAGATATTTCTTGGTGTGCCCACTGTCAAAATTAATATTTTTATTGCATTTTTCTGTCTACGAACACTTTTTGAATCGTCATTTTGCCGGGCAGTAAAGTAACAATTAACTCTCGTGTAAGTGTCCAACTTGATTGATTCCTGAAGGTCCAACCGGGCCCCATTCATTGACCATTGGCCGTTCGCGGAGCCGGTAACGTGTGGCCGAAATTCCTTACGTCAACTGGTACTCACTAAGTGATCCGTGAAACAATCGCTGGCCCATTATTTCAATTATTAATCTATCTATCGCCAACAAATGTAACATTGCAGTCATTTCGCGCCAATCGCTCTAACGACGTTTATTGGGTTCTAACTACAACGGTCTCATATATTTCCCATGGAAGTCAATCACTCGTCTTCAGCTCATGTGTTTATAGTTTTCTTATCTCAATTAAAGCCTTTCAATTATGTATCAGTACATATTTCTGATCATTTCTCGTGCTAACATCCAGACCTCGATTTACGGTGAAGCATTATTGATGGACGCCTAACGAGCAAGCCTCTTGTAATTAAGGAACGATCATATCAACTCACTACCTAGGGACCTTCACTTGTTGGTTTAGTCATGATTAGAACAATAAAGGAGTAAATTAGGTCCCTGGACACTTGAGCATATAAACGTTTGCTTTAAACTTGTGTCCTTAAAAGGGACATCGTCTTTTAACCCAATGACGCGATTTAGTATTGGGGGCTCTACTAGTGTTGGCCCTAATTAAAGGGGTTTGCGATCATTTGATTACTTCAAAAAGAAATATTCCGTTAAACGTACAGCTTATAATTAAAACTTAAACAGAAGAAACCTTGCGTGTCATTCATCAGAGAGTAAAGGTCTTTGAGTATATATATTTCGTTATCATTATAGTCCGTGTGTGAGTTTTTTATGTTTTAATTACAATTTTGATGCAAACATACTATGAGCAATAAAGAATATTTATTGAAATTATAAATATCTTCATCTAAATTGAAAATCACGTTGCTTAACATCATATGTCAAGTATTTTGACTATTAAATCAATTTCCGTGGATCCGTATTTCACAGATAGACGATCTTTAAATATTTTCGCTAGTTTTTATACGTTTTAAATTATTATTGAGCGCAAACGTGTTAATAGAAAAACGTATTTTATTGTATAATGCTATTAGTGGGAAGTGTTTACATAGAGCGAACTTTGTTTTGAACAGTGCGTTTTACAAGAGAATAACCATTTAATTGAATCATTGACGGGCCACTCCGCACAAGAAATATTTAATTTATTTGTAATGGATCCGTCCATGTAGTTGATAGTGTGCATTCTCAAATGGATTGAAATCACTTCAAATTACAAACTCTGGGAAAGAGATACGCCAATCTAGAGAATCGACCAACACACGGTTTGATGAAAAGGCAGTTAGCTTTAAATTTACGATTTCTTTAAATGTGATAGTATGTAATTTCGGAGCCGGGATCATTTTGTAAGCATATGATAGCGGATGATTTCCGCGTGACGGCGCTGCCAGGGAAACTGACACGGGGTTCCACCTGTGGACGTCACAGGAAGGAGGGGAGCCGTTGGCGTGCGGCCGCCGAGTAAACTGCGCGAAATTAGCAAAATTATGGCTAACCATCGTAGCTTAGGTGTCCGTGGGTCGGCTAGACTTACAGGAGAATCATCGGACCGAATATGCGAGTCGCGAACATACAGCTAGTTAGAGAAGCTCAGTTTCCGACCACTGACGACTTGGTGTGACAACGGGCATTCTTAGCGCGTATACATTTACTAAGTTACGTCTTTGAGAAGATTTAAACTCGATTTTTGACATGTTTTGCTAACCTTGTTAGCATTTTGTAAATCTAAATTTCCGCCCAGTTAAGTCTTGAGTGATATCAGACTTCACGTTTGAATGTCGGACGATAATCATAAGTAGATCACAGTTCTATCTCAATCGCGAAATTGTGTGACAAAGTTGCATAAACGCCGTAGTTAGCGAAAATTGATTACTTTTTTCATTCTCACAATTCTTCTTTTCATGTGGTATTTAATTAAATCATGAAATAACACTGTATAATTATTTGCCGTAAAACTAAATATATGACCATGCGATACATCACAATGATTATCAAACATCTGGCTGTAATGTTTTCTCTCATCTATCTTCAGGTTTGGTTCCAAAACCGACGCGCCAAGTTCCGGAAGCGCGATAACACAAAGAAAGGTCCCGGCCGTCCTGCACACAACGCCCATCCGCAAACATGCAGCGGGGAACCAATGGACCCAGAAGAAATCCAGCGCCGGGAACAAGAACGACTAGAGAAGAAACGCCGGAAGCAGGAAGAGCGTCTGCGCAAAATGGAGGAAAAGCGCAATCTTCTGGACGCCAATGACACTGAAGGACACAAAAAGTTGCAAGAAGAGTACGAAGAGGCCAACAAGGCTGATTCCCTTCTTGACGCAAGCGAGCACTGCGACTCGCGGCTGCAGGAAGATTCAGACGAGGAACCAGCGGACCAGCGGAAGGGCGGCTGCGCGTTCAGCATCGACCGCTTGCTCGGTAACCGCCAGTCCGACTACCGCCAGCCGCGCGTCCCTTCCACTAAACCCGGGTTCCCGGGGTTCGGCGTTGGGATGTTGCCACTTTTTTCCGTCACACAGCCCATAGGATTTGTGGTGGAGCAGCGACAAGACGAGATCAAGTCCGACACGGACCATCTTGACGCCAGCGTCTCCTCCGAGGAGGGACTTGACCTTTCGCGACACAATAGCAACGTGCAATACTCACCCGCGGTCACGAGCGAACATTCGGAACACTCTGACTCTGACGCAGACATTGACGTCACAGATGATGACGAAACAGTATAAACCTAAAATCCAAATTGTATTGTGTTAGTTATAAGGTAGTCTGAAGTTCAATGTTAGTATGGTACCAATTTGTATTTCACATTACCTTACTTTATATCTCCAAATGATAGTCCCATAGCCATTTTCAGCGTTGTTTTGTCTACAAGTTTGCTTAATTGTTCTTTCAAATACCTTTATCAGGATTGCTGTTCAATGTTTCTTGTTATATAGTCCAAATAATTACCTCAGATGTATATGTTCAACACTTCAATACATGGTTTACAAATTTATTATTGATGTTGATGTTTTATGTCAAATATTCGGTTCATTTACAATCTTTTGTTATTGATTTTGTTATTTTATTATGTATTAAAAATAAAAAATAGCTCAACAAAATTCAGTGTTGCGTTTAAATATCTATACAATGTTGCGTTAATTAAAAAAAATGATCATACGTTTTCAGTAATTGATTGATTGCCTAATAACCTTTAAACAAAGAAGTTGTACAGGGCCAGGCGGCAATCTACGCTGTTTATTAATTAATGCATTATAGGGTGGCATATGCATAAAAAAGCTCTTACAAATCTGCAGAGCCAGTTGTTAGCGATTCCTATCAAGGGTTTGCCCGTATTTCCACAAGTGTCGATATAGAAGCGATAAAGCCGGCATTCAAACCGTGCCCCGCCAGCGAGGGCCGTAAGTTGTCATAAGCGCGGCATTCTACGGCCATCTCCGGCCGCCGTAAGCCGACACCCGCGCGCGGACCACCGGTATTGTGCGCCTCAATAGCCGCACTCATGCAGTGCTCTATTAGCCACGGGTCGTTGCCGAGCTTTGAGACCCGCTCATTCTACACTTTGTACCCTCGCTGTAATAAAGCTTGCCAAAACAATGATGATATGCAAGTTTTAAGTACAAAAATAATTAGCCATGATATATCAGATAAACTTGCCTACGTGAATACCAAATTCCAGTAGAAATGTATACATTATGTTATAATTGAATTCTGAATGATTGGGGCCATCTTAAGTTAGTCTCCCCCTAGTCACAGACCAACCTGTCACACAAGCGGATAATCAATTGTTAAACTGTGAAAAGGAATTCTAACGATATGGGCAAGCCACGTAAAGATGATGAATTGTTCCGTAATAATAATGAATAATGCAAAATGTAAGTTAACTTAAAGCATATCATCCTTTATTAATCACTGCCCTTACTTAAGAACACGATGATACACATGCATCACATTCAACGGTAACGCGGATAACGCATCTTTCTCTGTGACCATGCACTGTGGAAAACATTCGTGAGACATTGAACATAAAAAGTGTATAAAAAACAACATTTCTGATTAAAAAATTATTTCATAAATATTTGTGCAAATATGACAGCTATTTCATTATTTATTTGTTTAAGAATCGTAATCAGAAAAATACTAACATAAGCATAAGCAACACAAGTTTCAAAGTCATAGTCAATGACTTATGCTTGTCTAGGTGTGATGTAGGTAGCATTACACTTATAAGAAAACATACCAAGCACAATTTTGAGTTTGTATAATTTCTACAAATCCAGACACTTAGTGTGATATAACATACTAGCAAAGAGAGGGGATATATTAATTTTAGGGTACATAGTCATAGTAGCATATAGCATATTTTCCAAACTCCAGGATGTGTGTTTGACCTTAAACATTTCCATGGTTACAATTCTAGTAATGTTGTGTGACGACATAAACTTAATTGCTTACAAAAAGACTTGTTTTATCATGTTTTACCATATAGCCGCTATGCATTGATTCACATGCCAAATGTGCGTTTATGAACAGAAATTGAAATGCTTTTCGTTGCCAGTCATTTCATACCATACAGTTTATTATTAGAAAATGTTAGAAGGTCCGCTTTTATTTCGAACTTTAATTAAAATACTTATTATATTGATCAATGTGATTATTAAAACAACAATTTTTGAACATCCCTTTAAAGTTTAAATGAAACTGAAACACATTTTAGACAAGTGAAATATCGTGACACGTGATACCTCAAACTCTCAAGACACAGTTTCACTTCAACACTTCAAATCGACAAAATATTTACATGTCAGCTGTCAATTTGTAACACTCATCCGAACTCGGCCAATGCTCAGTTTTACTGTTGTCCAATTTGTACAATTGTCTTATCTTTAAAATCTAAAATCTTACGTAACCTTGAGGCTGCATGTTCGAATGTCAGAAATATTGATGTTTAGAATAATGTCAGTGTAAGACATTAGCCGTCATACTTCACCGTTTTCCAGTCATAATTATTCAAATAAATAAATGCAATTCAATATGGCAATTTTGATAAATGTCTTTCGGTGAATGATTATTATTAGCTTATTATTGAGTGAAATGTGAACATCGAGATGTGCATCCTATATTGATATGTGTAATAAAACTAAGAACCGAATAGAATCTCAAACGATTAAACAGCAGTTTCTCTTTGCACTTTTACAATATGCTTTTAATTCAATTCTGAACTGTATCATGTGCAAAGATAATTAAAATCGAGTGATTATAAGTAATTTTATTAACATTTTCCACGAATTTATCGAACTGCCCTCGTACATTTTTTCTATTCTGTTAATAAAGAATAAGTATTTCATAATGAATAAATGTGTTTTTAATGCGCTATCTACAGATTTCACTCAGTGTTTTAAATTTCACAAATTTGAATGCTGGGTACATTGCTGTCGTTTTTAAAGCAAGACTAATAAATAGTCATCTAAATATCGTTTACTACCATTTTTTTCTATTTGAAACATTCTGCATGTACATGCATATACATTTATAGGTGCATTAACTCGTCTATTCCCCCAACTAATTAGGTTTTGAAACACTTGTGTATGTTAATAATATGATATATCAAACTCCCTAATTGATGTTCGGTTGAGACACCATTGCTCCCAGGAAAACTCTTGAAGTTGCCTTGAGTTATTGATGACCCAAGAAGTTATTAAAACTAGGACGAGAATTTATCATTTAGTTAACACCACACAGTAATTGCATTTTAATTGTCAAAACAGCTATCGTAATAATGTAATCTGGGGAGTGAATCTAGTTACTCTCGTTGAAGATATACGCGATAGAACGACACGAGTTAGCAAGGTAATACTAACGACGAGAATTATCACAATGACTGACCCATTGAAAACAAGGCGAGATTAATGAAGGAGAGACCTTATCTACTGACCATTGTCAGTATCGACTGTTGAAGAAACCCGTAATTGAATAAGTCTATTTCACTTAAGTCATCTGTCCATTCAGTCCCGTGTTGTTCCAAACGTTTGAGAATAACCTATCGTTTTCATATTAATTGGCAAGTATCGTCAGAATTCATTAGCCACATATTTGTGGAGGTACCTGTGTCGTATTAATTACCGTACTGACGATGTGTTTCCTTCTTTAAAACTTCTTGTAGTGCCGCATAACGAGGGTCATTGAATAAGCGCCTCGCACCTGGTAAGATCGGCCCACTTGTGGATTACAGGCTTAACTTGCAACATTAGACAATCCTTTAATTATCGCAGTTAATTAATCTACTGTAACAACCTCCCCAAAAAGACAAGACAAAAAATCAAAGCATACTTGTAACAAATCTATTTCAATTAACAGGTAAACAAGATGAGGCGACCTCGGTGCTTTCAGATGAGATATCTGTCTAAATTAATTTCTTTTGTAATACTAATTAAAACACGTGCCTCTTAAAGGTTCAGATGAAAGCAACTTCAATGGACCCCCAAAAGACAGATAAGAATATCACAGAAGAGATTACAATACGGTTACCTGCAAGGTGGCCTGTAACAAGCGTGGCCAAAATGTTACCATTATCATTATTCCACAACATTAGTCACCTTTCTAATTAGAAGAATGTACTGATATGTGTGTAAAACCGATAAATGTCTGCTTTTGTTCGTAATTATTTGTTATAGAATCAGTTTTTGTTAATTTAGTGAATATTGAACCCCTTTAATATACAAGGCACAACATATGTATACCAGTTTTATCGAATACCTTATCTCAGACCATGCTTTTCCGCCCAAGTGGCTCAGTGGGTATAGCGTTCGCCCCGTGTGCGGGAGTTCGTGTGTTCGATCACCGACCGCGTCATACCAAAGACTTTATTTTGGTGCCAGATGCTTCCTTGCTCAGAGTTTAGCAGATAAGGATAGGTCTGGCTTCTCTCTTCTCTCAAACGTCGTTCAAAAATGAGATGGACTCCATTCATAATTTACAAGGTACATGTAGGTATAGTGCGAAGAGGTTTGTTCATTCCGATGTGGGCGAGTTCAAGCATATTTAATACCGTTAAAGACAATTACATTTGATTTTTCTATTTCAAATTATAACAACACCCAATGCTCTACAGAACTGTGTATGTTCCACCCAAATGCTAATTACATTTACTGTGTTTGTTCACATATTTTTGCCATTAATTGTATATGCAGTAACACTTTCTTGCTGCAATATGCAATGTAATCTTGGCTATAAGCGATCTGACACACATTCTTAAATACCCTGTCCGAAGAGCTACCTCAACTTCATCTGAATTTCTTCAAACAGGGTTGCAAGGTGCTGTTGTCCAACAGATGCATCTGGTGAACCACGTTCTGCCACTGACAAACTGATATTATAGTCACGAGTTGACCTGCGTGTACGGTCTGATATTGCATTATTGGTTATATCGGACAGAATGCCAAGAACGGTGCGAGGAAAACATTAAAATGCGTCAAATGGAACAGGTTTCAGGTACGTCATGTTCCCCATTAGACAAACTTGTATCGTTAAAACGACAAATACACATATTCCACGGTGTCTGAAACCGGGTGGATAAAGCTGTTGCTCAAGTAAGCCAGTGGGAATCCCAGACAGTCGTTTCCCTGCGATGTTAAGGTAAGACCTGTGTAATGGACTATGAAGCATACACATTTGTATTTTTTATCAAAAAGTAAACAAGTTTTTTTCCATTAAAATGTGATATATATTATGCTTTAACTTTTCAACAGTAGAAAAATCTTTTTAAAATGCCAGTTACCTATACTTACTTAAATTAAACTAAAGGGAAGTAATTTTACACCTTATTACCTCCCTTAGATATATATAAAATGAAAAATTTTAATCTTGTTTATAAAAACAAAAAAGCAAAAACTGAGAAAAGTTGTGCGGTGGATCGTCTTAAAATGGCATATATTTAAATAAAAAAAGGTTTATAAAATCTAATCATAGCTGCAAATATGTGAATCCATTACAAAGGTCTCACCTTAACAGGGGGCGGAATATCATTCCAGCAAGTGGCATTGCTATACCAATACAGATAGGCAAGGAACAAACTATGGAACAGACAAACCGTTTGACCACTGTTTGTATGCCACGGTTTTTTTATCCTGTTAAAAAGAATACTGCTTGTTGTGCTCGTTGTATTGCCTGCAGTAGTGGTTGTTTTCCCTTCTGTTTTCGACAAAAACTGTTCAGATGAAGCATGGTTGACAATACGTTTTCATATAAAAGCAGTTGGTTCAAGAACTAATGGCCAATGAAAGTCTTTGGCTTGAATATTCGTATGTGTGTTTAACATTTTAAGTAAGTTTTTATGTAACATTATATAAAATGGAATCAATTATTGACAATATAAAGTTAAAGGTTGAAGGCGTTTGTTAAAATTACAGCAAATACGTAAGGTATGATTAATCGGTTGCCTTTCAATAAATCTTAATTGATTTGTTTCACATTGGAGAGGAAATTTGTCATAAGTCACGAACTATGGTTTGTATTTCTTATTTTGAATACCATGATTTGAAATGTTCTGAAAGGAAGATTAATATGTCTCCTTGGCGCTGCCTCGTAGACATGAAATAATTACCGGTGCCGTTAATTGAAATAAGTTGGAAGATATCGCCAGATAGCATGGCGGGTTTTGCCCTGTCGGCCATACCCAGTGAGTGAAGGATATTAATGAGGGTAGTCTATCTCGGCCAGAGCAAACAATAGAAATCAATTACAGATGGCGACTAATTGAAAACTTATCTTTTGAGGAATTATTACTTTTGTCAAAGAGTGCAGTCGTGAAGTGAACAGAAAGCATTGTTAAGTTCTTTTCGCGGCCAGGGCGAAACTCGGCACGGCCTTGCCCTATCTGCGATCGAAGCTCACAATACAAACCTACATGACGCTTGTGTGTTACCGTACACTCTTACATTTCGTCAGTGTTCCAAATTCTCTTAAAGTTGGCTACAAGGAAAGGGTATACATTGTACACGACGAACAGCTGGCGGTGCCTACATTGCTGTTAGTCAGCTTCGTGTGCATCAATATAGTGATGTTACATTTCACCAGTGTTCCAAATTCTCTTTACATTGACAGGGAACCGAGAAAGGGTCTTCCCGGCAAACGGCTGATGGTGACCGCCCTATATTGCTGCCAGTTAGTGCTGTCGTCAGTCGTGTCCACCAATTAAGCAACTTATTAATACTCTGCTTTTATTATGTCATCAGTAATATAAATTTAAGGCATTTTAAAAAGAGCTTTGAAAAACATTATTTCTATAACTTAGTACTGAAATAGTGAAACTAATTGCACAAAAGAGGAAAAGTAAAACAAACAGCAACGTTAATGTTTGTGTCAAATTTGATGAAATACTAGTGATTGTTATACAGAGCCAAACAACTTTCACATGAAAATAACATCGTCTGTCAGGTGCTGCACTGACACTTCAAACATGTGATCTCTAGTTGATTCATTGGTTGATAATTAAAAGTTTCGATTGAAACAAAGGACATTAAAGAATTAAATAATGATAATAAGAGATACATCTGTCGAGACAAAGAGTGCTTTTGTTTTAAACGAAAATTATTGTTTCTTAATTGACTCACTTCTAATCAATTGATTTATGGACAAACACAAAGGCTTTTTTAGCAGAACAACCCGAAATGTTTGAAATAGTTGACGCCAACAAAATGACAGAAACAATTTTCTCACTTATTTTATTCAATCACAATCATCGAAGGCGACTGACGCTGCATGGTGGTTGGTATCAAAGTTTCAAATGTCTCCTAATAAATAAAATGAAATTGATTTATCCATCAACGAGCTACTTATTTAAACGATTTCAGGGTGTTAAGCTATTCATTTCAAAGGTAATCTATAATAAGATGTAAGTGTAACAATTACGGTCTGCATAAATCACTTTAGGTGTGTTTTTAATGAATGAATAAAATACAACAGAGACAATAGTGACAGTAATTGAATCGAACAAGGCTTGCTAGCGCCGAAGACAGCCAAATCTCGCACTTTTCCCGAGATAGGCATCGATTTTGACGCTGGTGCGCAGGCGTCACGCATGCGTACATTAGACCAAAATGGCGTCCGGACTAAGTGCCGGAAAACCGTACATCATCCTTGCAACTGCAAACAACATCGTAGCATGGCTAATAGCGTTAATGGAACATTCACGAACTGTTTTACTTAGTCGGAATTAAAGATCCCAGAAAAAGAACGACACTCCTTTCACTCAAAAATAGCACATTTTGTTATCTATCAACCCTTTGATTATGAAATTATTATTATGTATCTCCTGGCATCAGTGTTATAACGTCTCGTGTTGTAACAGGCAATTTGATATAAAAGGAAGTACAGAAAATTGTCGTCTGTATAACATTGAATATTCAATCAAATATTTAAATTGAATCTTTTTTCTCAAGTAAAAGTTGTGTTTATTAAGTTGTGTAATTGGAAGTCATAGAAATGCAAATGAATATTAAATTAAATTAATTATCTTTACTTTGAAGTCAATAAAGTTGTCATCGGTTTGTGCAACACTTGAACGTTTAACAGAAGTTGTCACTGAATTGCTATCTTCAAGATCTGATATAGTGTAAAGAAGGGTGATTTAATGATAATATTAAAGTTGAAGCCAAACTAGATTCCATCATTCTATTAAGGCAGATACAATCATCGCTAGTTTATATGTAAATCATATTTTATAATCACACAAATAACACGGGTGGCTGTTTCATTGCTTGTACGATTTCACTGAAATGTACCATTTCAATTAAAACTTTTCTAAACTTTTATAGACTTCCGATATTGAACGAAAATATGCACAACCATAGTGCATTCCAAGCCTAAATGCGTTACATTGGTGATTTTTAAAAACACATCAAACATACAGATCTGAACATAATTTCACCAAAGCGGGGTTGGTATAATGATAATGTAGTGCAGTTGTGGTTGTTTATTTATGGTTTGTTGTCGTGGTCTGCAGTCAACAGTTTTCCGTTCCTGACACATGGAGACTTGCTAAACGTTGCTAATCACTGTGAGTTCGATATTAGAAAGATAAACGTGACTAACTTTCCCCCATCTCAGCAATAATTCGCACATTCAACGTTCACGTCTGCTTCGGGTGCGTAAAGTATTGGTTCACAAACTCATATTAAATCTGTAACCATTATTAAATGGTAATAACTCATAATAAAATTTGTTTGAGATCTTGATTTATTCGAATTATTGCCGCTGATAAAAGATGAAATTTAAGTGTTATAAATATTTGGATATTTTATACTGATTATTAAATTACCCCAAATTGAACAGGTGCGCGTCGGGGATGAAGATGTCACCGAACTACTCTATTAATGTTCGACATTAAGACATTAATGTCCTAATTTTGACAATGGCGCTTCATAACTGATCACAGAAAAACTGTTATTTGTGATGCCAATAAAATTATAGTTACTATTTAGTTGATGTGACGATTATTGCTCGTCAAACTGCCTTTAAACTTATAACGTAATCAAAGGAGTTCGAACGTAATTTCGCATATTTAAAACGCATTTATCATTTTATAATTTATATTATAGTCGTATGAATCAATACTTAACTTTATGCAATCTCAACTTATACGACCTTTTTGGCATACCAGAACCTGCTTGTAACCCTTAAAATTATATAGGACTTTTTTTAATACGAACGTGTATGCTAAACACATGCCTGTACTAGTACCTACCGGTATGCTTTATTTGCAATGGTTGTGGGTTGGAAACAATATGGTTTTGTAAAAGACAGGCTTTTTTCCTGGACCCCATTTGATGTATTTAAACATTTAACTAATAAAACAATACAATGGAACACCTTGTTACCGCGAACCACATGTCACGACTGTTATAATATGCTTTATGTGTTACCTTCTTGAAAACAAATAATAAAGATATTATTATAACTGGGCAATGGTCAGCGGTCGTAAAGCGCCAGGCGAGTCGCGGTTACCGGACCCTGTACGCGATCACTTTAACCCGGACAACGGTCAGTGTGGTCAACTGTAGGGATACCACTCTTGGTGCTGTATTTGTTGTTTTATCTAAACTTTATCTTTAATAGTTTAACTATGTTAACTATTGAGAAAAGAAGATGCTGCACAATAAAGGAGATTTCTAGTAATTATCTAAATACATGTATAGTGCAAAAGATTGAAAATAGATAAAATCCAGAAGATGATACACCCTTCGCAATTACCATTTGCATACAGATACTACAGTGGGAGATGACATGTTATTTAGATATCGACATATTACGTACTTCTAAATTAGTTGCCGTGGTAAAACTGTCAAAATGCGTTTTGCTAAAATTACTTTGAAGGTCCCGCCATCTTGCAATGTACGGTGTAACGTTCATTGAAAACCATTACATGCCTAATCTTTGTTGTTATATATTACTAACGCCAATATTATAATTACATGTATTATGAGTGCGTTAATATTGTCAATATTTTTAATAGCTCTTTAATATATGAAAAGTTACATTATTTGACAAAAATGCTGCATACTGTGCACGTTCCACGGTTACACGCAACGCTTAACGCCAATAACGTAACCGTATTGTATTGACAGGCAATTCGTTTCGCCTTTCTACTGTGATACCCTGGAATGTGTTTTACGACTATCGGGCCTTAGAAGTGATGAAGTCTCACACAAGCCAATGGGTCAAGTTTATTACTGTTTAAACATGTTCAATAACTGATCACTTGCAAATTGACAGTCTCAGTGGACGTTCTATGTATTACTTTAACAGCGGCACACTTGCTAATTACGTCCTTTGAACGTTTGACGTTCGTTGACGTAGAATCATAATTCTGACAACGAACGTGTGATTATGACCAACTACCAATTTATGCTTCAATTTCAAACCCTTGCAGCCCATCGAATAGTAATTGTTTATAAAAGGAAGTTAAAGACGCCATTTCAATGCAAAAATGGTTTGGTGACAGATTACCAAACAGGTTTAGGCAAGTGCAAGTTCGTTGTACCTAACCATTAACTGAATTATTATGGGAAAAACATTCAATTGATAACAATTAAGATTCGAAGGAGAAGAAACAATAAAACTCAACATTGATCCTTTTACCTTTCTTATAAGACAAATCGTAGCTAGAGCTGTATATTGACAGAGGGTATTACACTTGTCTGGAATTCGTAATTCAAATCATGCAGATACATTCGAATGGTATGACATTGACGAATGTTAAATGTTTAAGAGGAATTCATTCATCATTTAATAATCATTTTACAAGCAGCACATTATTTAATAAATAACCTGTTATGTTTTGTAATCAAGACATGGCCCATATATATTTTAACTGTTTATGCACGGCGATTTTTATATCAGAAAATGGGTTAGAAAGTGCAGATTAATTTTTTTTCAATCTTTGCAATTCGTTGTATAAATATTGCACTATCATACAAATTTTTCATATGCATATATTAATTGTGTACTTAACTATGTCTTCTTATGCTTTCCAATATAGCTGACGTTGTAATTTTTTAATAATGAACGTACATTTTTAAGTTTCTACCACTGCGTTAATTCATACACAATGTTATACAGAATAAAATAATTATTTGTAATTTCAAAACAAAAATCAATTAAATATCGCTAATCGTATTTTTGAGCACATTGTCTTTTGCAACAATTCACCAGGGGTTAGAAGTGAAGATGACGTTTTTTAAAAGTGTATTAGTATTTATATATATTCATATGTGAGTATGATTAAAACACGTGTCGGTATTCTCATAGCATTTCGCATTTCCATTAAATCATTTCATGCATAATATGTCACTGCAATTAAATGATGCTTATAAATTTGTATTATGGGCCTAAGGCCTTGCATTGCAAATGAACCTATTGTCATTGTCATTATTGTCATTCACCTTAAATCTCTAATGTTAGCCTTTTGCTTAGAAGTGGTAGCAGACCTTATGTACTAACAAAAGTACTTGACAATGTACACATGTAAAATAAGCGATTATTTTTCATGAAGTCGTGTTTGATCAAAAGTCCGTAGTCTGGTGTTTTGAAGTTAACTGCTTAATTGAAGAATCTCAAATCAGCTCAATAAAATCATTTGTCTTCATTAAACCATTCTTTCGGAATGAAACGTGTAGGTTTTAGTCTTTATCATGAACCAACTGTGTGTTCTTAATAGATAAAATCCATTGCAAATTAAGATTTATTACACTTCACCCATTAAGAACTAATTCATTTGTATTGTTCAAAGCGCTGAATTTTCTCTTGAATTATGTTTGATTTTATTTTAAGTACTATTTACCTTATACATCAACATTTTATCGTTTCCAGCATCAATAACAATGAAATATTTTAAAATAATAACGTTTGCGATAAATAAAAAATATCATGATTGTTTCATTTAATGCAATTTCAACAATATGAATAATAATTTAAACTTAATGTATTAGTGCGTGTTGAAAGTAAGTGTCGGTCGTCAGCAAATATGTCCAGAAATGATTAAAATCATATCGAGCTAAAATCCAGCATATTTTGAGTTAAATCGTTCGTTAAACCTGTTGTTGGTAAAACTGCTAGCGGGATAATAATTTGTGCCTAATTGATTGAAAATAATATTGGTCAGCGCGAACAAGGTAGACCGCAGATTTACTGTGATAACATAATTTTGGGTTGCAAAGTATTCGATCTTTTCACTGATGTGATCCATACAGCTGTTATTGTGCGTTTCAGGCGTTTTGTCTGCTGCGATAAAAACAATTTACATAATTATGTTTTAATATAAAAATCCCAAAGCACATATCGTGTCGGTTCGATTTATAAGCCTGACCTATGTTTAATAATGCAGCACCACACAATGCAGAACAGCAATGCTGGCGTAAAAGTTGGGAAATACCGTTTTGCTCATTTTTGTTCATATATAAACAGTAAAATCACGCACCGTACAACATTAATGTGTAGTTACATGTTCTGTTCCTCTGGGATCAAGGATTATAATTATGATGTTTATATTTGAAAATAGAGTTCCACTAGAGCGATTGGTGGCCCAAATGGAGATGCTTTTTATTTCTATTGATGAACAGATACAATAAAACCGAGGCTGCTATATATATTCCCCATGCAAGTTATGCTTTCTTATGACTTTCCTTTTTCTCAGACTAATTCTGAAGGTGTTTCTATAATGCACATCCTTTTTTCTTCTTTTTTTTCTTAGAAACACACAGCTGCGAAACCAACTTTACATATGGAATATACAGATAAAATGGAAATGCTAGGCTAAACATGTAGAGTATCTAAAACCAACAGCGCGTTTCTTTTTCGGGGGAAACCACACAACACAACAGGCCCTGATAGAAGTCTTAGTTCAAACGTGTCGTCTTCAAGACTGATATAATTTATTATACAGATTTCTCAAAACAATTATACATTTGGCCACCGGTCTTGTTTAACCTACACATGAACATGTCTGGTAAATAAATATTAAGTAGATTGCTATAATATTTGCGCCAAAATGTAATGCGTCATTGGAAATGACGTCGAACTCATAGCGGAAGTAACGTTTACAAAATGGCGACGTCTGTATCATGGAATGATCTGCCTGACGTAGCTCTAGTAAAGATCTATTTGGATCTTACAGACACTGATCGATTAAATGTAGCATTGACGTGTAAAAACTGGCAACGCTCTTTTTATTCAGCAGTTTTATGGCGTCGCCGCAGAGTTGTTTTCGAATCATTAGAAGCAGAACGAGATGCAGAAAAAGAAAACAAGTTTCTCGATAAATTTGGACACTGTCTGCATCGACTGTCTATCAACATAGGCCAGCCAAATTTCAAATCATGTTTGGTCATATCAAAAGCGCTTGATATGTACGCAAAGCGCATGTGCGGTCGAAACGACATCCGGTTGCGGGAGTTGGAGCTGGAAAACTTCCATTTAGAGCAACACTGGCACTTTATACTGTCGCGGAATCGGCTTGTAACGGCGCTCTGTCGTATTATCCGGAAGCAAAAATGTCTGAGATCAGTGTTCATGGCGGGTGCGCGCATGCGCCTGGTGGACGGATGTCGTGTGATGGAAGCGCTATCTAAGGGGCCGTCGGGAAGGACAATCACTCATGTGTACATGGAAGACTTCTTTGAAATGAACATCATCCCTTATAGGGCGCTGCGCTTTGTCACAGCCATGTCCAAGTTTGCAACTCTCAAGCAACTACACTGTAACTACCGATATTTAAACGGTGACGTGATTAGAAACATAGCTAACAAGATCGGACGTCAGTTTGAGAATCTGTCTCTGATCATCGAAGGTGACGTCCGCGGCGTGGAGGTACCAACTGACGTGTGGGTGGAGTTCGCGGAGCGGTGTCCACGGGCAGAGGTGGGGATCTACATCTGCACAACCATCATGCGTGGAGCTGACCTGCGCACGCCTTTTGTGCGGGGACTTCCGCTTACTAGCGTCTACCTGACGTCATGGTCACGTGTCGGGGAAGTGGAGTTCCGGTTGGCGTCCTTGTTACGACATTTAGGACATATGTACAACACGTCGTTAGGTAAACCGATTGTATGAAAATGAAGGGATTGCAATTAAAGTAAATGCTATAATAATTAGCCAAAATATTTATTTTTTTGTTGTATGACAAAAATCTATGTAAAAAGTTGACGTCAACAAAACTTCTGTTCTGTTCTGTGAGACTGCTATAACAGTTTCCTTCAGAAATGGAAGTTAACATTGTAAACACCATAACATTAGAAATTACAAGACATCGATGACCTAACTATTAACGTGTAGCGAGAATAATAACCCATTATCCATTGTGCGCGTTCCATTTTCGACGGTCAAGGGGAAACAAATGTTTCGTTTGTTTAATATGTAATAGTTGTCGCCCTTGAGATGCAAACTATCTTCTAGATCCTCACTACTAAAATCTGTTTTTTAAGTATTTCATTGTTTCAAATAATACTTTTTGTACAATAAATATCTTGCATTAAGGCTATTGTCTAGATAATAATGAACATTCTGTGAAATGATCAAATATTTAACATAGAACGTGATGTGATGGTTTTCATAGACAGAGAAGTCTAAGGGAAACAACTCGAACTAACAATAGTTTCCTCTTGAATATAACGATTGTTAGTTGTCTCCCTTATCCACGACTACTAAAAGGAGAGTTTTTTTTTCATTATTTTAACTCGAATCATTAGCAGATTTTCACAGGGACAAAGTTTCAAAAAACATATTTAGAAGAAAAAAATCCAAAATAAACATGTTTAATTTATTACACCTACAATGATATATGTAATATTTAAAAGATAACGAAAAAAAGAAAAACAACATCCACGTGTGTTTCAGAGTCGTTTGCGATGTTCTTCGAGAAGCACGAGCCCGTGGACGCTGACCTGCTGTTCATGCTTAGACGCTGCCGCCACGTGCAGGACCTGTGCGTGCAGGCGCGCCTCTCCGCCGACACCGTCATTGACGTCATGAACCTCCAGCACCAACGGCGTCTCGGTGAGTTACGATATTGTAAGAGTGTAATCGACGTCTTTACATTCTACTTTCCAGTTTAAAATTGTTAATAAGAGAACTAAGAAACTATTTTGCTTTTTAACTTTTTATTTGTTTTAACCCCAATCAAATTACCTTTTTCATGTAGTTCTCATTAGTTTTTAAATAGTTTTAAATAGTTTAACCGCTCAGCGTATCTAACATAAATTGCTTTTCCTTAGTAAGACTGGCATAGCCTTTTTATTTCGTATTTTGTTAGTTTAAATCGGAAATGCACATTCAATTTAAGAATTATTGTTTTACTTGTTAACAGCTTTAAAGTCAATCAATCTGACTGTGCCCGGGCTGACGTCAGATGACTGGGCGCGTATCGACGCCGAACGTGAGCGTCTGTTGTCAGGCGTCGACGACTTTGTGTACGTTGGTCCCAGCGAGTTTAGCTCCAGTGACGGCGGAAGTAGCACCGTCAGTCTAGATGATGATGAAGATGATGATGGCGTCCCGCTTATAAACGTTATCAGAAATGACGTCATAGAAAATGATGACGCTGACGTGGACGCGGAGAACATTTTTGAGATCAACAATATTGAGGTTCACTTGTCTGATGATGAGATTGATATTCATCACCCACAACGAGACGTTAATAACAATGAGGACAATTTCTTGTTATGAGGAGTGGTCAAACTTTACGGACGAATGCAAATGAACTAGACGTCAGTCTACACGCAGCTCCATGAGAATGATGACGGCATCATGTTTAACTTTCGGAAGACAGAATTATACCGTTTACGCGTATACGTGTTTATTTATTTGTAAAGCAAATGTTTTCTATATAGACTAAAATAGTCTATATCAACTATATAGTGTTCTTTGTGGTTTATTGTTTCATTTCTTATAAACGCATGTAGATTGTTTTATAAATATCAACTGATCGTTACTCAGCATTATATTAACAAGTCGGTATTACTTCAAAGGATAAATTTTATTAAATAATAATAGCAAAGAAACAATTATGAATATTGATGGACATATATACAAAATACATTGAAGATTCATACACATTCTTTCAATCAAGTAAGCAATAGCAGAATCTATTTTAATAACAAGGTCAAGGTCACTGGCGTGTGAAAATAGAACGTGTGCACGTGCATTGCCTCGTTTTATAGTAACGTTAGTAGAAACGTGACGTAATAAACTGGTCATGCATAAAATTAACGTTGATACCTTACTAGCACATTTTTATTCAATACAAATATTAAAGAAAGAACAACATAGTGTTAAGTTATTACAAACATCCATTCTAGAATAAACACAGTTCGTCAAGTGTTCTTGAAATGCGTTGCGACGCTAGTGAGAAGGTTAAGCTTTAAATGAGACTGTTTAAGGCGCCTTGACAGAAACTGGCGTTCTACAAAACTTTTTTTATTTTCAGCTGTATATGACGCTGAAAACAGAACACCCGTTCGTGTAAGAATAATGTTGTCAACCAATAACGCTAAACAAGTTTAGCTTGGCACCGAGACCAAAAGATGATGAAACCCAATCTTTCAAAGTCGGGGAAAGTTGCCTTATCCCATCATCAAGGCATAAAATTCTGTAAACAAAAGAACATTGTGTTAAAGTTAATAACAAGTGCATGATTTCTGGGTTAGAAGCTATCCAGCATTATTTAGGTTAGTATAGCAGCGCAGTGCGTTATAGAACGTATTAATGATGTGAAGTATAGATGTGAGCAACAGTTGTGTTTGCGGTGAGTGACGTGCAAAGAGCAAAGGTATAGTGCAGAGAAAAGAAAACGCGTGATTCGAGGTGAGTGCTAAAGAGCGCTATGTGTCGAGTTAGCATCGGCAGTGTTAGGCGTGGTTAGCGAGTGACATACGGCGCCAAAACACAACAGAATAATTAAAGAGCTCTAGTAACGGTCGCCATGTACAGACAGAGACGCCGGAAATGACACGTGACCGAGGACTACCCAGGAATATGTAATAATCATCACCAAACAGTATAACAGTCAATGGCATCGGCTTGCACAAAATATTCGCACAAACTCTCTTGCAAACTAGCCACCTTTGGAGCTTATAGAACCAATCGCTCGGTCGATGAGGGATGCTCGTTTTCGTTGATATGACTTTAAAATGGTGCAGCTTTTGAAAAAGGCTGCCTTCCTGCGCTTAGCTCATTCTGATGACATCAAACTTTTGAATTCTGAAAGGGAAGACAGTACTGCGGTGTTATTTTACTGTCACGACGACCTTCTACGCTTTAAAACGTCTACTTACGTTTACACGTCCGGTACGTCGACTAGATTTAAGACCACACTTAACCACTTTAACGTAGACAAAGCATCTATCAATATACTATCAATGCCTTCAATGAAATCTTTAGAAAAAGGCCAAACTATGTTAACTATCATATAATGCGTAGCTATATACGTGTAGTATATGTACTGATTACATTTTTAGACACACTCCCCTGATACATATTTCACACAGACAAGGCTATTTGCACAGAACATCTGCTAGTCAGCTTACCTAGGAATTATACGTAAATGTAGCTATACCCAACATACCAAACGCCTAGTTATAATTAACATATCGACAAAACGCTTAAAATGACCTCTGATGTTCCGACAAAAGGCGTGCAATTACGTAACGTCGTTACGAACACCGTCATTAGGGTCAATCAGAACACTGATCGTTTGTGTATTGATGGCTACGCGCACTAGCAATGTTTGACGTTACATAATTCCCCGCATTTGTCGGAGCATCGGAAGTCATTTCAAGCTTTATGTCGATAGGCTAATTGTGGACACTCTTTCGAATATAGACAATAAAAAATTTCGTAAGGAACGTGCAGAAATAGGCGTTTGGTAGTTATAATCTACAAAATAAATACGTCGTGTTATAAAGCTACATGTAGAGTACAAAACATATTTAAAACCATCTGTTCTACTTTTTAAATAATGTGTCTATCTGTTAAAATTTATCAGTTTGAGTTCTGTTATCCGTGCGCTAAATGTGCATTTGAAGAAAAAAATCATTATTATTTATTATTTAATTTTTATGTCGTTTTTAAAGAGTTAAAGCACATGATATTATCTTATAAAGTAACCCTAGTAATTTACGTGACGTTCCGTTACAGTACGTTACCTTCATAATCTACGGTACCGCTGCCGTCCGTATCGGTCTCTGCAATCATGTCGTCAATTTCTTCTTCTGTGATATCGTCACCTGCAAGACAAAGCGCACATATTCAACCACTCAATTGTGTTTATGGTTATGATTATTAGATATGTAGCACTTTATAAACTTTTATGGAATGAGCATAGTTACGTTAAAGTATAAGATACATTGTTCAGCAAATTCCCATGGCAAACGATTTTCCACAGCCTTACAGACATAAGTATTGAGAGTATAAGTTTGCATTAACCAATGCACTGTTGCACAACCGTGCCTGGCACAGCAATAACATACATATTATACGAGTAACTGTGTTTTATATCTTGAGAACATGATCGTAAACTGTACTGTAGTCACTTCAAAGTTGACACAAAGATAGCTAATTCAAGGGTGTGATGCTATTTGTTTTGCCAGCCCAATGTCTTAAATCACAAGAGGTGGTTTCTTATCCTCATAAATTCACTGTAACTGCACTTCGAGTGATAAAACAGTATAACCAGCCTCTTGAGCACATTAGCATGTTTAGGTCGTCTATAGTTATGCCATCTATCATGCTAGACCTGCCGTACAGTGTTGTTTTTCCTAATAAAGAACATAAAAAATGCCATAAAACACTTTGTAACCCAATTTACGAAACCAAGCCAAGAATGTTGTGAAACTACTAGAGGTCGTCTGCAACGATAGCACCTTTCTTTTGACACTCATTTTTATCTTTCCTATAGGCAAATGCTTTTTATTTTCTTTCTAAAAACGACTCATTGACATGAACATAGTTTTGACGTCATGTGCAACATCGGCCGACGCTCTTGATGATTCACTTTAGCTCATCTTCAAGGATAATACCTTTCTTGTCAGATTTATCACCCTTTGCAATTTTTTTGTTTTGTTTTAGAACATAACACAAACATAAACACTGTTTTGGCGTCATGCGAAAAACAAGGCTCCACTTGAAGTTGTCTTCAAGGAAACACCTTTCTTGTCATATTTATCTCCCTTTGCATTAATATTTCATTAGAAAACTACACAAAAATTAACACTTTTCTGACGACACACGCAAAGCCATACCGAGGCTTTTGAGGATCCGCCTGAGGTCGCCTTAAGGCGTTAAAAACCTTTCTTTTCAGATTGATCACCCATCAACGCATCATTAATTCCTTTAGAATTCAACGAAAAACATCAACACTGTTCTAACGTCATGCGAAAAAACCATACCGAGGCTTTTGAGGATCCACCTGAGGTCGTCGACGGGGATAACGCCCTTCTTGTTGTTGTCGAGCACGCGGAACGCTTCCTTTAACTCCTTCTCCTCCTCATCCTCCTTCAACTTCCGCTCGTAGAGGATCTTGAACTTCTCCCAGTCGATGGAACCGGTCGCTAGAGGAGACAAAGGTAAATCGAACGTGAAAGCTATAAATTTGTTTTTACACAATTATGATGAAAAAAGGATGTAAACCTAACGACTTATCTTTCGATAACGCTGGATTCAGTAAGGATGCAAGAACATAGCACATCTTTTTCAACCCCTGAAGAAGACACATAGTCGAAAGCGCTAGGGCAAATTAAATTTGTTTAACACTGTTAGAACATTTTCCGAAGTACGTTGTATTTAAGCGGTTACGGAATTTTAAATGAAGAACAAAGTAGTATACAAAAAGTTTGTTAATGCCATTGAATCAATGCTTCGAAGGTGTGTACCAATACGGTCTCTTACAGGTATATTTTGACATACATGTATTATCTTTCGAAATAAACTCCGGGTATTATAACAAATACACATGTTGTAGTATACAAGTATTTTGTATCCCATTAGTTATAAAAATGCTATGTAGCCTTATGTAGGTTGCTGGACAATACAACTTTAAAAGCTGAACTAGAACTCATATTTCGAAATCATTCGTCGCATTGGGACACCAGGCAAATTACATCGGTGCATTTAACATGTATTTATTTGGGAAAAACATGTCTACATTTTAAGGTTAACAAGCAAGATGGTTACTTAAACATCTTCAAATAATAGCTATCTGTTTCCTTTAAATTAGCAAAATTCAACTGAATATAAGCAAGAGCGTTGAACAAAAACCAATTAATCTGAAAATGTTCCATGCGTATTTTGCACTTGTGCTGGAATTGTTGCAGACAACTTAGACATAACATTCTTTGTTTTACGAACTTTTTATTTATCCATTAGCTTGGCATTAAGTTTATTTTTGAAATATACATGCTATTCATGTATTTTATTATACACTTAATATACAAAAAGCGTCTTCTAATGTTATCTGATTTGCCAGGTAGAAGTGCACATGGATATTTTCTATGAAATGAGCTTAACTGCACAATCATATAATTATGCAGAATACATAAGGGTGCCCTACCATCCTCGTCCATCTCGTCGGCCCAGTCCTTGAGCTTGTCGTCGTCGATGTGGAGCGCCATGGCCTTGAAGAGCTGGTCGAGGTCCTTCGTCTGCACCTCCTCCGTCCCCTTCTTCAGGTACAGGTGGAACGTCTGCTTCGCGTCTAGTGGCGGGAAACAGGCGTTAGCAAAATGTGTAAGGGCTAGGTTATCTGGGAAATGTCTTTCAGAAATAACTGGTTGTCACTAGAATACGTTGAATTGTTTTGTAGAATGCAGTTTTGCATTTTGGCGTCTAATATAGAGCTATCGATCTACTTGAAATTGTATGTGAATTTGCGAATGTGGAACGTCTGATTCGCGTCTGGTGGCAGGAAACAGGGGGTGGTGTTATAAAAATGTGTAAGGGCCAGATTATCCGGGAAATGCCTTTTAGAATTTACTGTTTGAGACTAGAAAACGTTTAAGTGTTCAGCAGAATGCAGTAATCGGCACTTAATTCAGGGCTATCGGTACTCAAAATCGTGTGCCAAGTTGCCAATCTCATGATATTGTTTTAAAAATATACCGTTTAATGGATTCATTTAATCAAGTTGGCATTTTAGTACGAATTTAAATCGTTCCCGTTTTAAAAAAACGATTTCAAGTTTTACTAGTCTACCAATAGTGCAGCCTGGTTGCAGGTTTTCATAGTGACCGAACACCTAGTCCTTTATCGTTCTTGTTTTCACTATCAACAAAAGATGTAAATACTACATCCATGGTTGTGTGGGCTACTAGCAGAGTAAGTTAGAATACATGTACATGTAATATGTTGGCTGTGTACACGATTTAACTTGACATAACACTGATGGACTTTTTAACTACTGTAACATTCAAAACCTACATTTGGTTTGTAACTCACATATAATGCGTAGTGTAAGTTTTTTGTAATATATCTACAATGTACATGTATAGTACACCGTTATAATGGTATGCACCATTATACATGTATTGTACGCATCAGCTTTGAGGGTTGAAGAATATTACAATTTAACTAACATTGTTAATAGAACTTAATAAACAAACTGTCCGGACGCATGATCAGTATAATAAAATTTAATTACCAGTCCAATTCTTACGGCCTGAACTGTTATGACGGGTCAAGAAACGAAGGACAAGAGCTCTAATTAACTTGTTGCATAAGTTCCTGTGTATTAATGTATAATGAGTAATAATCTTTATACGATATTTTAATATTTGTGATGATTATATTACACACACTATTTTCATTCCAGTGGACAATTTGTAATTGATGTGTTCGATACTGTAACACTAGTTTAACAAACATATCTTTTTTACATCATCGCTCTAGGTCGTATTACCTCCCTTTATACAATTACTATCAAACCGATGTTGAATTGCGTGAGTATTTGAGTTCTTTCGTATTACTTATGTGTTCTTTGGCAATAATTGACATCGATTTTAGACCAGCATTCTAGAAAAATACTTGTAGTTGTACTGAACGAGAGCAAGGTAAACATTTCTATCGGTTTCCAAGGCAACGGTACTACCGAAATCAAGGTAAGCTGAAAACAGAGCCGCTCGCCGTTGATGGCTGGGATATTTATAGGGTATTCTACACGTGAAGTAGCGCGTTATCAACGTCGGATCAAGAACACACGTGTCTATATTTAAATATTCGTCCTCATGTATTTGCTGGGGAGTGTACAAAGTAGACTAGATTTGAAATTCTTTAAATGCCTGTACCGTTTTCACTGATCGATAGGTCAACGTGGTAGTGTATTTTAACATTTAGGTACACAAGTAAATAAGTACTAAATAAGTTGATCACGTAGTTCACTACATTTCAATATAACAATATTACATAACATATACATGATTGTATTTGACGTAATAAATAATAAACATTAACGTCCCAAACACTCTATATTATTGTGCTTTGAATGGAAACCACTATTATCAGGCGAGACAACTGGCCTAGCAGCTGCCGTTGATTACAAACGTCTGCCTGTGATGCACACGTGCTACTAATTACACCACGATTATAGATAATAAGTAGGTACCAAGTACACAATGTAGTCTACGTATGAATAACAAACAAATGTACTTCTACAGAGTATACTAGTTTATAGTGTCCTTGTCTTTGCTTTGAACCAAATTCTGTTTATAAATAAATTCAACTATTGTATTATTGTATTGTATTGTATTGTATTGTATTGTATTGTATTGTATTGTATTGTATTGTATTGTATTGTATTGTATTGTATTGTATTGTATTGTATTGTATTGTATTTCATTGCATTGTATTGTATTGTATTGTATTGTATTGTATATTAAAAGATAAAATGCTGGCACGTGCTAGTTATTGTTTATTATATTATATTGATAAACAAAGATATACTGATGTATTGCAGACAAATGTACGTAAGCCAATAAGCATTTACAATTTTCCCGGAAAATAGCTCATTAGCCCTTTCGTGAATCAAGAGTGCTCGTGAAAATAATGGCCTATGCGTTTGAGATATGTCTTATCTATGTAAGAAACGTTTAAGACTATGACTCATACTTGCAAAGCACTGCGTCTAATTTCTAGAATTACTGCCTTCATTATCGTCGAAAAACGTTTGTTCGCCTCACTTCAAAAGAGGAGCCCACGAGAAATTCGCGTTTAAAATGCCAACCCGGAAATCTTAAAAGATAAATTAATGAGAAAATATATCTAGATACCAAAAAGGTGCAGATGTAATGAGTTTTAGAAACGTGTTGCACTTACCTGCGAACTGTTTATCCGTTACACGAAATTCCGACTGAAAAACAGACGTTCGTCGATTCATTTTGAGAAAACAAAAGAGCAGACACGATATAAAACTCTCTTATAAACAGTTCAAGACGGCTTATCAATCGCCAATCAATCAACAAATAGTATCAGTGAATTGGGGAAATTTCAGATAATCATGGAAAATTAAGAATCATCAAAATAGCCCGCTTTACGTCGCTAACTCATCTAAAACAGCGTGGAACAATGTACAAATCGAGCGATTTTTATCTGATCATGTTCGCGTAGCAGTAACCCCTCTCAATACACCCGAATACATTTGAAAGATATTTATAAAACTTACCATTTTTCAGTGAATTATTAGCCGTGTTTTCCACCTTTAGCGCACCCCGATATTTCTTGGAATCTGTAAAATCACGAGTGCGCATGCGCCGCGAGAAACGCGAATGCCAAGAGAGAATGTAAATGTTAATCTGGTAGTTTTGGAGCAGGAGCGCGCGTGCGATGCACGAGATAAGCGCGTTATACGAGGTACGGACATCATCAAACATGATCGATGCATCAATAAAACAATTAATTATACAGGTCTGATAACGATTTCGACATATACCGGATCATGATTAGCAATGTATTTTTATAATTTACTTTATTTGTGTCTGGAGCGTAATGCCCATGGTATTATCTTGTATATGTGCTACACATACGTACAACTATGTAGTATACCTGTAAAGCTCTTGTACTAGGCATACATGCTGTACTAAAAGTCTATAATAAATAAATCTAAATGGATCTACATTTTGTATTTTACCCATAATGCCACCTTTGTAGCTATATGTGTAAGCATGAAGTGAAAATATAAAGAATCTAAACATCGTTGACAAATCAAGTTATTAGATAAATTATAGACGCACTGTTAAAAATAACGTAAATAGATCTGGCAGAGTGTATGATATACAAATATGTTCGCAAACAAGTTTCAGAAATAATACTTAAAACATAACTTGGATATATAGAAAAATTCGCATGCCGCAGTTTCTTATTTAGTTCATAAATAAAAGCTAAGTAAATAACACACAAGCTATCTTCCTTTTGTGCCTAAAATAAATTATCAGTATCGGCAACTCTGTCTCGGGCAAAGAACAGAACTGTTTAAGTTGCCTCCCTTGTCTGATAAACCTACCTTTCGAATACTAGTTAATGATTGGAAAACACATGTTTTAGATAAGAATTAAACTCTTCATTACATACTGTTTAATTATGATATTACATACTGAGTGATGAAAAGAATAAAAAAAAAATATGTATGTTAGTGATGATGTGTTATTTTTAAACACAACAAATTACGATAACATAAAATAATATACTTTCTTTTTTGATGAGTAAATTATAAAAAAAATGCCTACTTGAATAGAACATTACTGATGTGTGTAACGCTTGATTATAATTAAAGGAACGTTTTATTCATGTCACGGACTGATGGCCTCTTCAACCTAAGAAGATGCATCTTGTTTTATCCACATGCACTGTGTTGTTCTCAAAATATAATGGTCGTTTTTGGTCATAAAATAGATTTACAGTTTAATATCACTGATTACGTTTACAAAAAAAAATTAGCCATAAAATCGGTTTGCTAGTTTGCTTTAAATGTTTATTGGCCGTGTAAAACCGTGGTTAAATACCAGAAAATCTGTCTGAATTCCGTGTATGAGAAAAAAAGACCTGTTGAAAATCAACATCCTTTTTCTCGTTCGTTATTTTAGTTGTATGTCGGAAATTTTAAATATTTATAGTAACGCTTAATAACAATAAGCGATTCATGTATTAGCTACTTGGGAAGTTCTCGGGCACAGTGTTTTAAGCATGTGGCAAGTGTTTATCAGGCTTCACACATTTAAGTTTATTTAATCACCAATAGAAAGACTTGCTATTTTTCAATCTCATTTGTATCTCATCGTTCGCAATTGTTTAATATAATATAAAAAGTCAGCGACAATAAGACGACATATAAAAAGCCCATCAATCAACTTAGTAGGTCGACAATTTTATTGTTTGCTGAACGAACTCTGTTTAAAAGAACCAAAGCGTAGAAAAATAAAGCAAATTATGTAAAAAGTGCCCTTAAAAGGCAGGAAACCCATTAAATAAAACTAATGATTCTTTAAGTGTGCTCATGAAAAAGAAACTTGAAATAATCCAGTTTTTTTATAATTTTAAGAACTGAGTGCAAAAGTGTTTTCACGAGAAAGTTTGTTCTGACACAGGGTTTTATGGGACAAAACAATCTCAAAATAATCGAGTGTTCATGTTGTTTTTTGTGTTTTTAATTATCGCCTTTTAGCCAAATCTTAAAGCGTATGTCTTATATCTGTTTTGATGAACGTACATTTGTATTTAGTAAACCATTAACAAATCTCACTCAACAAATCTTGAATCTTAGTTCACGTTAATAGCTTTATTTTGGTGAAATCTAAATGTTTAGAAAATCTCCTTAAGTTATGAAACATTTGAAAGCATTGCTGACACTGCATGGAATTGATAATGTTAGTTTATATGAACATTCAGCATTCAAACGATTTTCTTACAAGATTTCTGCTCAGGACCCGCACAGACGTTTCATGTTGTTAACTTACAACTCCCTCATTGCATGTCGTATCGTTTACAGAATCAATCATGTTCATCTCTTATCGCATTATACATTATATAAACTTTGCATTTTTAGATTACATTGAAAAGTAAATGCAAGTCTGAAAACCGGGTTGTCTGATCGACAGGCGGGCGTTGTCCATTTCACTAGCACTAATAAAGGCGCGGACTGTATGGAATCAATGAAGAATCAAATCAGTTAGCTTTCAATTTACAGAGATCATGTTTTCTTCGGCGATTTATTGACCTAGCATTGATCGTTCCGTTCCAATATCATGAATGGAATCCTACAGTGTTAAAGTTTAACCCAGTAATCATACACAAGCGTAAATGCGCCCAGGCGACATTCCGAACTCATTGCAATACAACCGTTGGAAATGTTGGTCGTCTAGATCTCTGTACAGCGTCAATGTACAGCGCCACGATCCGTGTGCGTATCGAAACCCACGGCTATTATCTCGTTGTTTCGTCGTGTAGTCGACCGGAACAACCAACCATGCATTTGTTGAGCAAGTATGGTCGCGTACGGACTTAGCTACTGCTTTATTCACTAACGGAGGTAGAATTAAATTTAAATATTTAACACGACAGTGCAAAAAAACTTTTAAAGCGTAGCGGCAAATGTAGTACGAAGTTTATGTTTTCGTTAAATGTGCATGCTATATTAGGCACACACAATTGCGCATACTTAAGGTATCTTTTACATAGGATATAGTTTTTAGACTAAAGTGTTTTACTTACATTTCGGATTTTCGTTCGGTAGCACAGACTTGGATTTTAATAAATTGAGTTTCGAAAGTGGAATACCAGTGTTATAACGAGATAAGACGGTCACAAGGAAAACACAACACTTGCTGGGTTGGTCTAGGTTGCAACTTTGCATATCTGTAGACAACCCTGCGAATTTCGTTTAAATTAAAATAAGAGGAAGTCCTTTCCTTAAGTGCTAAAACCGGAAGTGTTCGTGTTACCCTCACCGGAAGCAGAATGGGTTGGACGTGGTGCGCCACCAACGGCATCACGGTGACGTTCGCCGCGCTGTTTCTCATGGCTGTCGGGTTCTCAATCCCGTTTTGGCTCAGCTACAGCCAAGAGGTTCCCAGCACCACTTCCGGTAGCACAACGACGACGTCCATCAGCCTCTTCCTGGGGATCTGGTACCTCATGTCGTGCGTCAAGGGCGAGGCGGACTCCTGCGTCTCCAAGGCCATAGAGCCGGACTTCGCGACGCGGTTCGATAATATCAGCTTCACGTTTAGTGGAAACACCGCCGAGGACGTCGCCACGGCCGGCTCAGTCGTGCTAGGTAACTATGGTTACGTACGTTCAACTTTGGGTATATACATTGTATGCTCAAACACTTACTAAATCTGTGTTAATGCATTAACAGTTGGCTGTAGGAGGTCGAGTTTTATTTAAAATACAAGGATACGTGTTATTCAAGAATATGAGGACAAATACTAGTACGGTGCGGTCTTCGTGTCAAATGAAGAGACTACAAATGTAATGAAAAGTACATTTGTCAATGTTTTACTATATGTGCAATACAACTATTCATATATAATATTCAAAGACCATGTGATGATTAGTACTGTTTTCGTTTAAATTATCAACACTAAGTACTGTAACCTTAAAAACGTTTAAAAGTAGAAATGCACAATAGTGTGGTATTCGTTTTCTACTTTAAAAAACATCTTTATTCAGGCTACATTTAATTAACGTTCACATACTGAAAAAGATAACTTCAAATGCTATTGTTATTCGAGTTTTGTTGTCGATCTTCAATTTGACAGATGAGACGGACTTTGAACGGATTGAAAACGTGTTAACCTTGATTAAACATGGCGTTTAGACGTCACGGCCCAAACACGACAATATAAAACAATTAGTGGGACAACAATGGTAATAAATCTACGACAGAAGACTTTCCATTCACGTTCACTACAAGGACATTCCTGCGTCTCCAGGCACGCGCTGTCGACCCTTATCACGAGGGAATGTTGACCAACACCCTCTACTGGCACAAAGAAAACAGTGAAGGCAACGTTTTATTTCATAAAATCATGTCACTAAACATGACAAAATGAGCACAGGAAAGCAGAATGTAAGAACTAATTGATAGATCCATACGCCAAACCATTAATTTGAATAACAATAGATTGAACCACAAACATCGACATGTGCCCTATTGTCAGAACCTTGTTTGTGGTGAAATTCTTACTGTAATCTATTGTTTAGATAAACACATTATAGGGATTATAGCCAGCTATGGATCTATGCATAGAACGAGGCATTGCAGTACATAATGGCATTATCGTTTAAAAAAGATAAGGTGTGGAGGAAAACATAATATCGTTATCTTTATCTAAATTTTCTAAATTTGACGATACACATGTACTTTTTTTAAACAATTTTTTCAGAATTTTTCTTCTAAAACGTAAAAATGTGTACCTGTGCCTTTTGTTATAATCAATATTATTTTAAGTACATAGTTTAATAGGATTGGTTGTAATGACTAATTTACTTAAATCGTAACACACAACTATTAGCTTAAACGTTATGACCGATAGCTAAATGTGACCAACGGGTCAATAGGTGTATCATTGAAGTGTTTGCTTTTCTGTCGAAATCTAAGTATTGGCTTATAAATTCAAGAGTTTTATGGTAAGGTATCTTTATGATACGTGCACCTGTCCATTGTTATTGCTAAACGTTAATTTGAAGGATGCCCACATATTTTATATTCAGTCTGTGGATTCGCAGTAAATGAATGTACCTGTAAATATTAGATGCACGTGTGATAATTTATGCACTTAAAATCAGCAATGCAAAGCCCACAAGTACATAAAAAACTAAAAATACATGAAACAATGCCAATAAACCCGAAGGGCGTCAATAGAAGACCTATCGATTTTCATTAAGATGATATGAATGATTCAATCTCCCAACAGGTCATCCACTGTCCTGGTCGATTCCTTGACAAGCTTACTGTCTTTGGGATCTCATGTTGAATGACTAAGTAGGCAACCGTAAAGGAAGTTAAAGTAGTTTATGCCATACCTGAAAACCTAATAGAATGTTATTGATTTGCTGATTTGATCTTTTAGTCGATAATGGCTCAGATTGGACCATATTGGTTTATGCAATCGATGCAGATTTGACATACCGATTAAAGAATGCTTTCAAATGTGTAGATCTTTATCAAGTTGTATAAAATGTAAACTCTTAAATGAACCAAACCGCGATGACATACATGTAATTGGGGCTCACTGTATACCCGGATAGAGAAAGTCTTTTTGATAGCAGTATCATCCCTGACCCCCGCGGGCAGTTGAGAGGTGACATTGTAGAAAGCCACTGACCATGTCGGCAACCTACGTACCCGGCACCAGTAGTGACCGAGTCGCGAGTAAATGACCCTATACATGTACGTGAATGGACCAGGGGTGGGGGCTCTAGTCGTTGACAATATCGCGGGACGGTGAAAGTCCCTACAAAAATGGGTTAAATTCCAGTCCTTGAATTTTTAACATAATTTGAATAAAGCTGCCTTACTGTTTACGTGCTTGAAATGTAGTAAATAAACACGCCTGTGCACTATCATGCAAATTGTATTTAAAATGTATCGCTGTTACACACCTCAGAACGGACTTCCTTGTTAGATATCGTATATCCAAAAAAAATGAAATCTATTGAACAATTACATATCGCAGTAATGTTCTTCCTGATCGATAGCAAAAAAATACCCCGTAAAAGAAAGAAAAGCGCACTTCTCTAAACATACATTAACAGTAGCTTTTTGCGGCCCGTTCTTATTGTAACAAATGTTATCGACCGGTCGGTAATCGACTGGGCACTGTGAGCAGCTGTTCCGACATGGACACATGTTGCCGCGACATGCTTGATCGGCCCAACACCGTGTCCTTAAAACATGGTACTCGTCTTGTAAAAAATGTGTTATTGCGCTTGAAACACCTGGAAGTCGTAATATGTCACCTTGCTGACTAAACCTGAAAATATGAGAAGGTAAAACATAAAAGAGTCATAAAAGGCTTAAAACGCAAAAGCATACACGTATTATAAATAAAGGCCACATTATAAGTTATTTTAGCTGTATGTTTTGTCATCTATTGGTTGATGTTTTATTCGATCTCTAAGGCTAAACGTTTAACATGTGATACGTTACATTATCATGTGATACGTAACATTTGAATTGTATCCTGTGCTTGTTGCAAGCACAACACTGCTTAAACAATCTTCCAATCCAGTACAGCTGTTTTTATTTCTGATTTCTTTTAACGCATGTATTTGTGTTTTGTTTGGTAGTTAACTCATGTCCTGATGTTAAGGACGCCACCACATATCAATTCGACCATCTAAATGATAATGAATGTAAATAAACACTCATGATTGGTAAGGCACGCTCCAATGGGTTTAAACAAAGCCCTAAAACGTAAAACCGGAATGTTAATTGAATGTGATGGATACGACATTGTATAATGTATAATGTTGGTGTATCGGCGGTAAATCAGGACTGTCGGCGTTGTTACGTTGACACCGAACATGGCTCTCGTCAATATCGTCTATGCACTATGTACATTAGTAATTGCAATAGTAACGTACGTAACACTTTATGGGTAACTGTTAGTAGCTATGCACCGTACATTAGTACTTGTAATACCGGTAGTACCGTACATAGCTTTCTATAGGCACTGTTTTACTTATAAAAAAATCATGCACGGCTCATTTCACGGGTACCAGTTAATAACAAGCGAAGTGTTTGATATAAAAGAAAAAAAAACACTTTTGGCGTGGCTTTCAAGGCGCGAGCAATGTAAAGTTCATGTTAATGTGATTTTGATGCTAAATTTATTGTTGCTACTTGAGAATGAACGGTTTGCTTTATATATGGTGTCAAAATTCTGTGTTATACAAATTACCAAACAGAAAAGTTTTACTGCGCGCCCAACCCAACCATGAAATATGACACCACACAAACGCACCAGCGTTTTCATTTTATGATAATTGTAGTTTACGCTTCTTTTTTATTAATGGAGTATTCACGTATAAAACAACGTTTTACTAGTATATGATGCTGTAATTTTAATTAATAGTCTTTAAGACGTTGAATTGTCCTTCTTACTCTTCAATCAGCATTGTATGTACCCCAATATGATTTTTAAATAAAACACACCCAATGTATCAAACATACCCAAAGACAGTCATACGTCAACACTGGTCTTCTGTAAACAGTTGTCATCGTCAAATTGAACTCTTTGAATTCAGGGCGTTTCGTTACAACTAAACATATTGTCGTATTCCGTATTTATTTTTAATTTGGTGTCAAATATCAAAATGGAAATTCCTGTGGTACAACGTTAGTAAACAAAGACTGTTATCTATGAAACTTGATAACATCAACTTCTTACAAACAGGATATGCGACATTAGTTTGGTTTAGAAAAGAAAACCCCAACTTTAAGTATAGGATTGGACGCATTGAGGTTTTCAAATTAAAGTTGAAGTCCGTTATTCAATACTGAGTACATTGTATGTCTTACACGAGAAATAGTGTGTAACCTTCTTGTCGAAAACCGTGTTGAATGAAACAAATTAATGTATTTTTGTGATATTATCAATCTGTTTTATAACTAGGACAGTTCCATATAACATTAATGCATCACAACGGGCATCACGTGTAACCACGTATAATGAATGACACGTAACTTATGAAAACAATTTGCATTGTGTAAAACTATAGCAATTCAAATCACTTCTGATAAATAGAAACACTCATTCAATAAGGCCTCATTTGTCATTTCCCGTAACCAGGGGGGGTAAAGAAGCGCAAATTGTCCCAGTATCCAACATTGTGTAACGTAACTGATGTTCGGATAGCATCATTTCAACGCTGCAGGGGTGCTACCATGAGAACAACTTTGCTGAGTTTAATGTACGGACAATCTAAGGTACACAACATTGGTGCGTCAAAATTAGTCCCTCCAATGGCCGCAAGCAAATAGTTTTGCCTTTTATCTTTGCTATCTATGTTATTCACAGTTCGTTTTAACGTAGTGTCAATGGCCCAAGATGGTCCGAGTTACGGTGATGACAAGTACTGTCCGGTTTTTCATCAACATTATCAGCCAGTTATGCGTATCTAGGCACGCCGTCACAAATCATGCCATGCGGATAATATTTTTGACATAACTGAAGGTGTGACTTGACAAATGCGACAGCAGACGGCGCTTATTCTGCATCCGAAAGTTTAAAATGCGGACACCGGGCAAACAGGTCTGCGTCCTCAAAGCAACCCTAAACTTCTTGACTACCCAGACGCGTCTTTGATCTCAAAATAATTTATATACTGGCAAAATAGTTCCTGGAGACAAATCCCTATGTAAAGAAAATGTTTCACCTGCAATTGGGAAGTAGAAAAGTTTAGGTCAAAATTTTGCACTTTAAAATTTGCACGAGATCCGTGCCTCAGTTTTCTACAAAAAGTTTCTATTGTTTATCATCAGCTGAATAAAGTTGCAGCCATAGTGACGTCAAAGGCATATTGTCACTTAAAATCATTCATAATATTGACTCCTCTTCTATATTTATCTTTAATTTGGTAATAAGTGATTTGGGATATCAGGGACTCTGTGCAAATGGCGCTCTATCATTCCGCGTTTAGTGCATTGCGCTTTTGAGTCTGTTTGGTTTGGGCGTCGGTATTGAAAAATGCATTCTTGCAACGTCATCTAATTTGAAGTAGACCAATTTCACTAGGCTAAGAGACCTATTTACAGGAGGTGAAATAAGTAGTTTCAATATATCATTTTACACCATATTCTGAAGTTCCCACCAAATGTTTAACTGTCACGCAAAACACACATACACATGTTGAAGAAATATTAATATGTTATATATTCCATAGTCATTAGTATATTCTTGAAACCCTTGTATCAAAATGTACATTTATACCAACATAAATAAAATATAGCGTCTAAGATATCCACAAACATATGTTATCACGTTATTAAAAATACGAATAGTGTTTTATGATATTATACATCACACCTGTCTATTTCGTCACCCAACCATACCCACCATCAATACCGTGGGTATGGGCCTCGTGCTACTTGCCGCCCTCGTGCTGCCGCATATATGACGTCACACATATCACCACATGTCTATATTCTCCCTTGCAGGTCAGTTCGTGTATTTTTGGGCGCTACAGATTGTGACGACGATCGGTCTGGGCCTCGTGCTACTTGCTGCCCTCGTGCTGTTATGCTGCAGGTGCGCGGGAATACACTCGCGAGCGTTCTTCGCCATATCCGGATGTATATTGCTGCTTGGAGGTAAATTAGAATGGTTTTAATAATCACGTTTTAGTGATGTTTAAAACATCTCTTTTTGTTTTGTATGCGTCGTAATCACTGACGTCACACAGCTTTAATTAAATATTTTGCTGATCGGTATATCGTCTGAACTGCGGGTTTTCCGGATAATTGAATTCCGGATAAACGAGGCTTGACTAGTTTCATAATCGAGGCTTGACTGTAGTTACATACAAACAACTTACACAATGTTAACGCTGTATATTTAACTCCTAAAACAAGATGAACAGATTTGCCAAGTATACTTAAAATCCAAGAAAACTGAGTTATTTTGAGTTTTTGTCCTTATGACAAAAATAACTTTCACATGCTTTAAATACAATAGTACAATGAACATGCATTGCTGCGTACATTTTCTGTTACCAAGTAAGAGATGCGGTCAGTTCAAAGGTCGTGAGTTCGACGCTCAATCCAGCAACACAACTTTGGTATTAATTCGGTCATGCTAATAATGGTACCCTACCCTAGAAACAAGAAGGGCGACTTTCAGTAAGGAAATGCTGTGACCAAAGCGGTGTTGTTAACAGCATTTAATCTTACAAACCACACAGACAAATTTTATTGTACTTTTTTACGCCAAGGTTTTGGCAAACGTAATAATTAAATGTCACCTACATGAAATAATAGGTACTTGTGTAGATAATCAATTTTTTACTATAGCTATTTTTGCCATTTTCTATGCTGAAAATGAGAAATATACTAGTTAGCTTTTTCTGGAAGGCATCGGCAAAGAAGTTTATTTATAGTGGTAGAGCGTTGTAAAATGCAAGAATAGACCGACATACTTAATTAAGATCCGCATGAAATGTATAGGGCTGCATTTCGTAAGAGTTTAACAGAAAACATAATCTGTCATTTGAGAAACACAGACGCATGAGCTTGAATGAGTGTTGTGCAACAATTCTCCCCGATATAATGTAGTTTAGCATTTAAGACATTATTCAAACATCGCTCATTTTCATTGCTATTCGCAAGTATGTCAAAGGCGAGTTACTAATCCTTAAAACACGTGCCTTTAATTCTATATGAGCATCTATACAAAATAATAATAATCGAATCTGCTATCCACTTAAATGTTCAAACTTAAATCGAACTCGCAGCTTTTAAAAATGTGATTAATTTGTTGTCGATTAAGCTAAATTATGGAGTTCATTTATTTGCAAATACTGATATTTTGTTTTATTGACACCAGTGAATATTTATTTTGTTATTGCCAATAAGTGTTCATTTGCATATCTTTTATGTACACCGTTTCTTACCTGCCTACAGGTCTGCCGAGTCTGGCCATCTCGGTGTTCATGGCTGTCATCATTGGCCTCGTGTTCACCCTGCCTGACGCCACCATGACGGCGGAGACGTTCCCCTGGTCCATCCTCACGTTCGGCCTCGGCAGCCTGCTGGCCGTCATCGCCGCCATTATGGTGCTGGTCGTCTCCTGCTGCTGGGGAAAATACGGCGAGTACCGCGAAAGCGAGAAGGACTCGATTACCGGAAGTGACGGACCCGGCCACCACACGGACATGCAGATGTCCGGGATGTCCAAGTCATACGACCGGACGCGCGCACCAAGCAGAGACGGGTACAGGAACGGCTACGACAGAGCTTATGACGGCGGGTTCTCCAAGTCTAAAAAATACAGGGACCCGTATGATGACAGGCCGCGCGACGGGCGAAACCCACGTGACTATGACCGCAGTATAGACCGGAGCTACCGGAACCAGGGCTATGACGCGTACGAGCAGCAGGGGTACGGGCAGGAGAAGGGATACGGGGGCGGCAACTCGTACGGTGCTTCCAGACAGGACAATATGTACCGGCCCTATGCCCAGTATAGATACTAGCCTGCGTAGGAAATACGTGTACACAAATTATGTTATTATAGATGTTACGTGTTTGATGTCCAGTAAGTGTATACAAATATTGTCAATATTCTTTTTATCCTGACGACAGCTGCTTGTATTTGGATATCAATTGACAGGGAGTCACAACTATTTCATCTTGCTAACAATGCAATTGCGCTCTTCTATGTACAAGTGGAGTCAGTCCATTATTGTATAAATAGAACATTTTCTGCCTTTCCAGGCTTTAGCATAGATACATGGATTGTTATTATAAAAGAAGCCGCATTCGTTCCATTAATGGACTTGATCATAATCATTTTAGACTGTATTAGATGTATTGTAGCTGAACCATTCTAATCTCATTTCGCTCTCCTCCATGAGGGGGGTCTCCATTGTATATTTCCACATCATGTCCATTCATGTATTTGTAACGATGTCATAACTTGTACAGAACGTAAAGAAATTATTTTAAATATGATTAATATGAGTAATAAATATATTTATAAGTTATTGTTTTGTTTCACTAACGCTGAAAGTCTAATGACCTCTTAATATGTAAATGTGTTGATCTTGCTATACTAGTTAATGAATATCGTCACCATTATAATACTAAAAACAAGGGACGATACTCTTGAACAAAATATGTTTGTGTAATATGGATTATCTCTCATGAAAAAAGCAACAACAAAGTTATGGGTTAAACATAATATTATGCAGTTGATATGTTTCATATAAACTTGAGAAAAGCACGGTTAGTATTTAAGCAAGGCATACACATGCAGGTAAGAGATTTAGACGTCCATACGTTCATCATACAGAACAAGCATGACCATTCTATAACAAACATGTTTTAAACGTCAATCTGAGCACGTAGTTTGACAATAAATCAAAAACATACATCGAAAGTCACTGAAACGCACAATACGATATAGTTAAATAGTTCTTAGCTGTAAGGCTCGTGTAACTTCCGGCGAATGTCCATCATGGCCTTTGTCTGGCTGGAGACCGCCATTCATCGCGTTCATCGCGGTACTGTCTGCTGTCCCAGCTGCCTCGACGATCTTGTCCTTCATACCGGGTCGGCGACCTCGGGTACATACTGTAAGGCTCCTTCCGGTCGCCTCTGTGGGAACTGTTGCTGGGACGATCGAACTTCGAGGGGTTGTCTCTGCGGTCTAAACCACGTATTATTTTGTCTGGTGAATCGTATGACGGATTGTACAAGCCTCTATCGCCACCTCTATCTGAATCGACTCGCCGATCCACTATGGCGTCACGATCATTCGAACCCCAGCTGGTTCGAACACGCGTGTCGACGTCATCATCTCTGTACTTCTTGGAGTCAGAAAAATGGCTGATGCCATATGACCTATCAAGCCGGGGCTCAGGTTCGCGGTCGACAGCTGGTGCTGATGGCCACAGGAAGTGACGTTGTTGCGGTTGGTCGAGCGCGGGAGCCACGAGCTCGAAAGAACGGTTAGTGTTGTTATCCGCGTTTCGGTGCATGGAGTTAATGGAGTTGCGCTGCTTAGACAGGTATTCCTTACGGTTAAGCTCAGAATACTGATGTTCTGGCTTCTGACCGCGACCTGTGTAGAAGACGACGTCGTCTGTTTTTGCGGCCTTGTCACGTTGACCGGTACTTCCATCTCCGATAGAATCACAAAGTTCCGACATCTCCAGTTTGTCTTTATCAGCGTTTGCCTTATTTTCGGCAAGATAAGTATCCCATTTGCACAGGAGGGCAATGTTGAGGCTCGCGGCCGTCAGTGCAAAGAGGGAACCGAGGCCCGTGAACAGCGCGCTCCATGGAAACGTCTCTGTCGTCATCTTCATTTCCGGAAGAACGAACTTTTCGCCAATGCAAATTGGGATCATCATGGAAACCACGAATGACGACATTCCTGGCCAAGGTAAACAGATAAGATTGTTAACGTTGTTGTTCAAAATTGTAAACGTGCACGCAATGGTCATACACAATTTCTGACTCGGGTATGTAAGACTAAATGTCATAATAAATCAAGGTGGCAAGAGAAATGGATTCCTTCACTCTATCAAGATAAATTATTGTTACTGAATGTCAGGATTTTAAAAGTGTTGACATATCATTATCTCGTTCAATAACTCAAAAATGGTGTACAAAAAATAAAGACTTCCTTGTTCTTAGTCATGTGATATCATCTAGGTGCAAAGAACGGACACGCCTGTATCCTGCATGACGCACTTCTTTTGCCTTCCGAGTATTGCGACACGCAAAAATACCAATCTAAAATAAAATGAAATAAAATAAAATACGTCATCGCCTCTGACCTACCTCCAAGCATGAACAGGACAAGGTTGAGGATTGTGAGCGCGCGCGGTGTGACGTCAGCACAGCGGCCCACGGTGGCGATGACGGCGGCCATGAGCACGAACGCCATGCCCAACGTCGTCAGTACCGGAACTACCTGCCAGTATATGTACCCGCCTAGAAAAGAGATGTGTTGCCATGGTAACACGGGATTGAAGGAACAACCGCTTCGTGTGAACGATTTGATGAATTGGTAAACGTATAAATTCAAAGGCACTGTTGTTATGTGTATACATTACAGCACATTGCAATTTACATGTTTTTCTCTGTCACGATTGTGCGGAGTTTGTTTTATTTTTACAGTGTCAATATTTAGTCATAAAATAATAAAACCTTTTAAATATTCAGAAACACAACTCATTATTTATTTCATTAGGCTAATTTTTGTGAAATGCATCTGATAAGCAATATAATGCTAAAATCGTATTAAATATTAGATACCGGTACCTCAACACAAACAGACGCTATCAAAAAGTAAGTTACTAAAGCATTGTATTGTGTTTTCCTTGTTTCTGTGATCTTCAAGCCATAGCACGCGAGTGTGACAGACCTGTAAATCTAAAAGCTGTGTTCATACCTAAGGAGTCTGCGATAATATCGCCGATATGACCGGGTTCCGCCGCCGTGGGGAAGGTATAATTTTTTGTCGAACTGTACCACAGCTTGATGTTCCTCATGTCGCACGAGTTGGCCTTCCCCACCTCGCACGTCATCAGGTACCAGACGCCGATGTTGACCTTCACCACCTTGTCCCCTTCCTTGGCCTCGTAACTCAACCAGAACGGGATGGAGTACCCCAGCACGAGGAGGAAAACGCTGAACAGCGACATCACCAAGGCCCACGTGGCCGCCTTTGTCACGCGCCCCATTGCCACGAAGCGAGTGTTGTATTATTTGTGTGCAGTTTAAAACATTTAGGTCATATCAAGATGGCTGGTTTACCTTATTAGTGTTTTGTGTTACTGCATAATAAAAAGCTACTATTCCCTACTAAATCTACCGACGTTTTTTTCCTCACATAAATCGATTGTGAGGAAGTTTCGAAACGTGTGTCCAATACATGTCCGAAAGTAGAATGCCGTGCATTCACACAATAATCCGCTAACCATAAATGCACACACACATTGGTGTGCCCATAATGGCGTAATACTTCAGATGGTTCGTCGAATCAGTGAGAAATGTATTCCCGTCCGTTATCAGTATCCTTAAGATAACTGTGTTTACTCAGGGATTTTCATGTTGCATTGAATTATAGTGATCAATGAAACAATGATTTATGATTAGTTGGTAGAACCCAGATAAAACAAATATTTTGTCAAACGCGAGGGAGTAAAATGTGATATATCCACTCTGTGTTTTGACTCTACTAAATGACTAGTTATCAATCATAATTTAAAATAATTAATTCAGCTATCTAACGAATTTTATCATTGACTACACACGGCCATGATGTTAAACTGATTAATGCAATATCACGTTTATAAAATCTGAGACAAGATTTCTCATTAATCTTTTAAAAATGTTATCACAGTTTTTCAGTAGTTTTATCTCTGTTCATACACAAAACAGACAGTGATTTTTGTGTTTTCCATGATGGTTAAATCGTAGACGTCAAAATTACAATGACGTCATTATATGTTTTACATGACGTCAAAATATCGACGTCGTTGCCATGCCAAGAGATACCTATGAGCCAGTATCTTCCAACAAAACATTTGCAAATTCTATGTTTATGGGGAATTGTGTTTCAAAACTGTGTTTAAAGGCACCGGCGGAGTCAGACGCTGAAAAAGACGTTAGCGACGTTGAGTCGGAACAATCAGGACCACATACGACCTACGTTTTGCACAGTGTTGATAGTCTGATGAAGGACCTTGAGTCTGGTACGGTAATTTATGAAAATAAGACTCGAGAGTTGTAAATAAAATCCCACTATTATTTAACTTACCTTTCTTAACGTTTTCAATAGCTCATATTAGATCCACATGTGGCAAAGTATACAAACAAAAGTTAGTGTATCCAACTTTTAAGTCGATTGCAAAAATCTTTTCTTTACTCTACATAAATTACTCTCGATCGTTAGTTCCAAAAAGTATGACATTCAGTTCATTTTTGATTGAGTTTCCAAAAGTACACAGCAAAACTCCTGGCATTCTATTGCGTTATGGCAATAAAATGGCTGATGATACTGGTGCGTTACTGTACAGGCCAGTACCCCCGTCTGTCTCCCGGCGGACTGGCGTTCCAGGTGGGGTTCCACATCCGGGTGCCGGGAACCATGCCGCCCCGACTGCAGGCAAGGCTGCACCAACACACCAATAATCTACAGGTAGGAGTTAAATTTCAGCTCTTTAAGCAATTTCCACGTTACCTTTGTTTCTGCCCAACGGTCAGTCACTAATGGTAACTTGGAGCTAGATTCGATATCATATCAGCTTGATTATGGTATTTAACAAAGATCTACTGGTACATTGTTTGAAGCGTTTTGTACAAATAGTACAAAATGAAGAAAATAACATCCTCATTCAATGTATTACTTTTGCTTTCCTTAAAAAATGTGCATAATAAGGTTTACTCTTCTATTTATTATTTGCTTCCAGTTACGGCGCATGAGTCGGTCGGATCGTGCTCTTGTGGCTCGGCACATCCGGGAGGAGCACATGGAGGAGCGTCGCGTCCGCGCGTCACGTGACCATCACCTGCAGGACGCCAAGCGCCGCCGGAAACTCGCGAAGAGCCGGAAGAAGAAACGCCAGAAGGCGCTAGTGGTGGAGACTGGCAGGTGGGCGTTTTGAAATATCTTAGAAGTGAAGTGTTTTCATCTGTTATTGGTTTTCTTTCTTTATAAAGTTATGTATTTTAACTTTTTGCAAATTTCGTGCATAACCACCTTCTGGAAATAAGAACCACATGAGGTACATTTATTAACTTTGAACTTTATCAAACCCCCAACATGCTTTACGTGGCTTGTGATGTATTAGAAATTTAATTTTGAACACAATGCATTTACCTAAATAGAAATAAAACAGGAGGGTCCAAAGGGCCCTGAGTCACTCACCTGAGGAAAATGTCAAAGGTCACAGTGGAGTCATTTACAGAGGACCCCAGGGGCATAATTTGAACAACTTTGATAGGGGACCTCTAGATGATGCTTATTCGAAATATGTAAGCTATGGGCCTTGTAGTTTCAGACAAGAAGATTTTTTAAAATTGCATTTTGAAAACCTATTTTTGACCCTGTGACCTACTTATGCAACCAACTGAAACGGTTTGAACAACTTTCGTAAGGAACCACCCAGGGATCCTTTCTGTGAAGTGTGATAAAAATCCAATGAGCGGTTTCAGAGGAGAAGATGTTTAAGTAAAAATGTTGACGCGCGCCGCACGCCGCACGACGGCGGACGACGGACAAAGGCCGGTCACAATAGCTCACCCTGAGCACTCTGTGCTCTGGTGAGCTAAAATGCAATAAAGTTATCTATATATTTTGTTTCAGCAAACAAACAAAATCATTAGTAGAATAATCTGTTTTTGTTTGTTTATACAATGTAGAACGACACCAGAACTACAGAAACGTCTGAAGGTCGTCAAGGTCAAAGCCGCTGAAAAGCGCGCAAGAATGCTGACACGTGACACTAGCGCTGATTCGGACACCGGAGACGATTCGGACAACGGAGACAATTCGGACACTTCTGGAAATGACTAAATAAGAACTTTATACTTCACAATAAACTATTTTAACGATTTTGTTTTTTCGTTTTGAATTAAGCCTTGTTCACTCTTTGTCCTTACACAGCCCCGGTGCGTCCTACTTTGGACACCACTGCAGCGACGCCGAAACGAACCACGTTGTCAAATCGGGATGTATCAATTTATTTATTTATTTGCGGTTGAGAGGACATCTAATTCAGCAAAACTTAATAACCTTGTAGGTATTTTTATTTTCAAACACTGACAATTCGTTCACGTTTGACACATTGCACGGCAACAACAGAAATGTCCACAAAAGAAAACCTATGTTCCATGCGGTAAAATGTGGTTCGCAATAGACTCAAACAGACGGGCATACATTCAGCAGAAACTATTTTCTAGTTTGGTCCGAATGACAAACACTTTAGATAACAACAAGAGTCAAACGCGGGAAATCGTATAGCTTTACAAGCAGTATATAAAATTCGGATAATAACGTTATAAGAATAAATTAATTATATAAAATATAAACAGAAAAACGTCAACCATACAAAAACAACATGTAAACAGTCAGAAAACAACGGCGTTTTCTTATGAGAAATGGGAAATACAAACACAAACTTTTTAAACTATAAACACACGCAAGTCATTATCTATCAAAACCTCAAAGTTCTTTCGGTATGCGTTTGTCTTACTCAATAAGGTTTGCTTTTTCTGTTAATGATAAACACACCTTGCATATAAGTTTTTCTTCTAAGTATTTTTGTAACACATCGTATTGCTGTCCTGATTTCGGTACAAGTATGGCTTTGATCACGTTTCCTGTTCTAAGGCCGCAAATTGGCATTCAAGTTTACGTTTGGCTTTGTAAACATCGGTAGACGTCGGTATCCACTTCATTTGACGTCGCTACACGGGCGTCGCGCCTCCACGTTTTGTGTCCGGGGCGAGTAGCTGGTCGCTGACGTCAAGGTTGCCGCGCATGGGCTTTTCTTGGTACTCGTCTTCGCTCTCGTCACTACGCTGAAGGTCGGAGGATTATGTATTGTAAATGAAAGTTCAAACGAGAATATTCAGTAAAAGAATTAAAGGCATTAAAGTGCATGCGTAAGAACGTTAAATATGGCTACTAGTATTTATCGTTGAATGTAAAAATTAATTCTGTGTACCGGTATTTTGACTACAAAAGTTCTTACGTAATTCTTGAGACAATCGTTTATTAATAGAGCTGACTAAAGTGTTGGATGTTTGATTACAATAAAATGTGAATTACCGATTCCGCCCATTTGAAGACGCAGCATTCGAACGCCGTCACGAGGCCACCGAGCACGAGTCCGACCACGAGTATGAGCATGGCGCCCGAGAGGTCCGCCAACGTCACGTGGTACGCCGGCCGCGCGTCCACTTCTTGCTCACTCGCCGTGTACTCGGTGGACTGGCAGTTCGCTCGGAACCACTTCCGCTCCAGATCCACGAGCGTCTGCGACTCCTGCAGCTCCAACAGCCGAATGTTGAACTCCTTCGTTAGTGACGAGCCCTTGGCGAACGCGAACCCGATTCGTCTGGTCACGAGGTGACCTTCAGTCACCGTGTAGAGGTCACATGGCTCAAGGTTGGCATAGTACATTGCCATGTCCGACTCCAACACCACCGCAAAGTCTAAAAATTGAGTGTCTCTTAAGTATTTAATCATTTCTGATGATTTGTTGAACGGCACCTGCATCTGTTTCCTTGTTTCTAAGATTTTGTCGTAAATTGCTTTGTAATCTGGGTTGTCGGATTTCTCGAACATTTGCTCGGTTGCGCCCTTTGGAACAACGCCGATGTTGATATTGTCCGTGTTAGCTAAATCACTGAAACAGTGAAGTTTTACTCGCTTTAAATAAATGTGCTACTCGTTCTATGAATAGAGAAAATTATTATTATGTAAATTTCTTAATAAAATCCCTTTTTTACCAAAAGTTGATCCCTGTACAAATAGTTTAATTGGTGTGAGGAGAATCGAAAGTTATAGCATTCATTAAGTCTGCAGTGAAGTGTTCTACCACACAGTCAAATCCCCGTCATGATAAGTGTGCATTGCATGTGTGTTTTATACAAACACATATACCGCCTGTGTGGTACACACGCACCCCCCCCCCACCCCGTGTGGTACTCACGCCAAGCTGCTGATGGTGGTGTATCCGGTGACGGAGAATGTCGGGGCCGGCGCCTGCAGGTGGAGGATGAGGGCGGCGAAGTAGAAGAAGAGGAAGATGAGAATGAAGGCCCACCATGCCATCACCACCAGCCGTCCGCCCATCGACCGCGGGGCACGCACGTAACCTGCACACATACACATACCAGGAGATGTTTGCAGATAGTTGACATCGTTAGGCGGCAGTTTCATTTGTGACCATAACAATTGTATATGGATTTATTTAGCCAGGATTTAAAAAGGGCAGGGCGGACCAAACAGGGGCAGGGCGCAACACCCACAGAGATAATTTGTAGTATGTGGCTAAAATTTCACAACACCTTTGCACGCAAAATAAAGACGCAAAGAAAAGCTACTGGAGTAATTGGCTGAAGATATTCCATTAATATACATGATGTACATTGGACTTTTCTGTTGTAAATTGCACTATTGAGTAATAAATGTCAAAAGAGAACAAACGTGAACATAGTCAAACTAGTAACTGTTTTAAGCAAAGGTTTCTCTACCTACCTTGCAGAGCAAACGCGCTGAGAATGAACCAGAAGGAGTTGAGGCAGGTGAAGGACTCTGACTCGCGGACCGTCGCCTCGCGGTCCTTGGCCATACGGCGCCACTCGTACGGGTTGAAGTGGGAGATGATGTACAGCACCGTGCCCGTCACCAGCAGACCTATAGGGGCACACGTGAGGGGGGGGGGGCATGTTCATTTTACTTCTTGCGTTGATAAATGATTGTAAATGGAACAGACGTCGTGCGTCTGCGACAATAAGGTAGAACAAGTGTACCAAACATGGTTTCTGGTATAATTCATAGCATTAACACCAAAATATAATACGTACATAATATACACAAAGCTGAAGCAACAGGCGGCCCCTTGTTTACATGTTTTCTTACGTCTTATACATGTACGCTATTCTAATTCAAACCTGCCATAGGGCAACACACAAGAACAAGTTGACAACCTACTGCAATAAGTTATGAAAGATTTATATCATAATTTCCAAAAACCGGTTTCTTACCTAGAATTAGCATAAGCCACGCTGACAGCTCCATCGGCTGGAACGGAAGTGTGATTTTCTCCGCGAGCGGTTTGGCGCCTTTTGGGGGCCGTTTGAGCACAATACGTGGCCCTGCTGACGTAATTGGTTGTGAGAAGTCGACGAACTTGGCCCGTGTAACCGTGATGGAAAGTGGACCTGCTATGTCCACGCTCTGAAAATTAAACCAGACTGCACTGAAAACGTAACATAAAGAAACCATTCCTAGAGGTTTCATCAAATTTGGCCAAGCAGTTAAGAGGACAAGTTGTTCAAAGGAATTGTGTACGCCGCACGACGGGTGGTGGGTGACCATGTAACAAGTGGAGTGATCTAAAGTAACAGGAAAGTGTTCTATGACCATTTATGTGTTAGCTGTGAACCTGTCGATGATGTGCATGTCTTGGTAAGTTCAACAGTGTTTCATATATAACAAGCACTAAAACGTATTTATAATATTTTATCATTGCTTGACGTTGACTTTTAACACTATGAATTTAATCAAACCGGACATAAATTGTTGTAAAACATGAAATAAATTTTAATAACAACATTAATACTCATCTAATTAATCGGGTTTTTACTCGCACTGTCGGGAACCGTACAATCGTTGGTAGCCGTTTTATAAAGCGCATGTTTATGCTAATGCTTAAAGCTTTACAAATTCATATGGGTATGTAAGGATTTCAATTTGTAATGGACTTTTCCCATACTTCGTGTATGGGATTACAATAACAAAAAAGAAAGGGCAGAAAGGGATAAGATTGGAGTTTTTGCGAAACGGTCCATTGGCATGAAGCTTCAAAAAGCAGCCAAAGACGTTAAATTGTGACGTGTAACAAGACACCCTACCTTGTCGACGACCGTTTTCATGAGGCCGGTCCAGTTGTCGCTGTCGTCTTTCATTCCATACTTGGTGTCTTCAACGATGGTCAGGTTGTAGCCCAGCTTCTCGAAGATGTCCGGGATGAAGCCGATATACTCCCCATCACTCCGCTTGGAGATATAGGGCGCGTCCTGTAAGATGATATCGTCCATGTAGAACTACTTTAGTGTTAGTGTCTAAAATATTTTACGAAAAATATATGAAAATGATTAGGGTGAAAATATGGCAAATCGAACATTTGTGTGTACACCTAACAGAAATTCTAAACAAGAGCGCCCAAAGGGCCCTAGGTCGCTCACCTGAGGAAAAGGTCAAGGGTCAAGGTAAAGCCATTTACAGAGGACCACTAATGTTGTCCACCAAATATTGGTAG
>Ga0224511_10000023_pt1 | contig 72024 bp, 53 predicted proteins | sample SF_May12_sed_USG_2_FD_169988 | JGI IMG/M metagenome (GOLD analysis project Ga0224511, IMG submission 169988) | Sediment microbial communities from San Francisco Bay, California, United States - SF_May12_sed_USGS_8_1 | ecosystem: Environmental > Aquatic > Marine > Sediment | place: USA...
GTTCCGGTTAGTGCTCATATCCCAATGAGGTATACTAAACAACGGCAGCTTATCATCAGACAACAGGTTCCGGTTAGTGCTCATATCCCAATGAGGTATACTTAAAGAGCAAAAAGCGCGACTGGATGGCATGTTCCGGTTAGTGCTCATATCCCAATGAGGTATACTGGTTTGATCTGCGGCCACCTCCACCACAAAGTTCCGGTTAGTGCTCATATCCCAATGAGGTATACTGGATGGTCTGGGCAGTGCGATAACTGGTGAGTTCCGGTTAGTGCTCATATCCCAATGAGGTATACTAGAGAAACAAAGACAGGGGATGACAAAGAGGTTCCGGTTAGTGCTCATATCCCAATGAGGTATACTAATGCACGAAACAATGAAACAGTTTAGTCGGTTCCGGTTAGTGCTCATATCCCAATGAGGTATACTGTTATAGACGGGTTCCCCCTCCAGGGTACAGTTCCGGTTAGTGCTCATATCCCAATGAGGTATACTATCCGCTGTTTCGTTCGCAATTAGTGGTTGGTTCCGGTTAGTGCTCATATCCCAATGAGGTATACTATATTAGTTATGTCTCTGTTGCCTCGCTGAGTTCCGGTTAGTGCTCATATCCCAATGAGGTATACTACAGTCATAAACATGTGGCAAACATCACAGGTTCCGGTTAGTGCTCATATCCCAATGAGGTATACTGATCAACAACGTGATATCAATGGAAAAGTGGTTCCGGTTAGTGCTCATATCCCAATGAGGTATACTTCTGTGCAGACTCATTACACCACCGAGTGGGTTCCGGTTAGTGCTCATATCCCAATGAGGTATACTACAGGTATCAGTTTATCAGTAAGTGGGTGAGTTCCGGTTAGTGCTCATATCCCAATGAGGTATACTGTCCTGCAAGACAAACCTACGAAAGCAAAAGTTCCGGTTAGTGCTCATATCCCAATGAGGTATACTTTTCCCTCGGACGGCCTGAATCATTTTTGAGTTCCGGTTAGTGCTCATATCCCAATGAGGTATACTCACAACCTCAGCCATGTACTCAGTGGCAGAGTTCCGGTTAGTGCTCATATCCCAATGAGGTATACTGAATGGTTCAGGGACAAGCAGGTAATTCCAGTTCCGGTTAGTGCTCATATCCCAATGAGGTATACTTCCAGGTAAAAAAATGAAACCATTCCAAGAGTTCCGGTTAGTGCTCATATCCCAATGAGGTATACTGTGGAATCCGATCGCAAATCCGAACGTCGGGTTCCGGTTAGTGCTCATATCCCAATGAGGTATACTTGTCGAGTCTTTCAAACGGCAATTGGTTGAGTTCCGGTTAGTGCTCATATCCCAATGAGGTATACTGCGACATCCTGCCATGATGTTTTTTCTTTGGTTCCGGTTAGTGCTCATATCCCAATGAGGTATACTCTGGCCTGTTTGTGTGTGGTGGGATCGTTAGTTCCGGTTAGTGCTCATATCCCAATGAGGTATACTATACGCCAAGGACGGCATAACAGAGGAGATGTTCCGGTTAGTGCTCATATCCCAATGAGGTATACTAGATACATTGGGCGTGATGGCTCAGGACGTGTTCCGGTTAGTGCTCATATCCCAATGAGGTATACTAACCGTCTATTTCGGTTTTTTCCTGCCCTCGTTCCGGTTAGTGCTCATATCCCAATGAGGTATACTACCGAAGCTGAAGCCGTTGTATCATAAGGAGTTCCGGTTAGTGCTCATATCCCAATGAGGTATACTACATGCAGGGTTATGCAGTGGGGAAGTGCGGTTCCGGTTAGTGCTCATATCCCAATGAGGTATACTTCAATGGCGGGAAAAAGGTCTGGAGTTTGTGTTCCGGTTAGTGCTCATATCCCAATGAGGTATACTTCAATGGCGGGAAAAAGGTCTGGAGTTTGTGTTCCGGTTAGTGCTCATATCCCAATGAGGTATACTACTTTGCTAAAGCGTTAGGGTTTGACGCCCGTTCCGGTTAGTGCTCATATCCCAATGAGGTATACTAACAACATCTATTCCCCTGAGCAGCTTTATGTTCCGGTTAGTGCTCATATCCCAATGAGGTATACTTACGAACTCTTCAGGATCGGACGCAGCACCAGTTCCGGTTAGTGCTCATATCCCAATGAGGTATACTTTCCCCGACTCTCTGGAGCAGGAGAGAAAGGTTCCGGTTAGTGCTCATATCCCAATGAGGTATACTTCAGTCAGTATGTCCAGTGATCGGGCGGTGAGTTCCGGTTAGTGCTCATATCCCAATGAGGTATACTCCATATACCAATAAAGCCCTGGTTAATTTGGTTCCGGTTAGTGCTCATATCCCAATGAGGTATACTTGGCGACAAAATCGTGAAAATCGGTGTTGAGTTCCGGTTAGTGCTCATATCCCAATGAGGTATACTTGCTGCATATTATCTCGCAAGAGAAATTGGTTCCGGTTAGTGCTCATATCCCAATGAGGTATACTTAAAACAGCGGAAGAGCGTCGTCTGGCGCAGTTCCGGTTAGTGCTCATATCCCAATGAGGTATACTAAAACTTGAGGTTAAGGCGTGGTTAGAGAAGTTCCGGTTAGTGCTCATATCCCAATGAGGTATACTGATTCCGCACCTGAAGAGCTGGCCAAACTGGTTCCGGTTAGTGCTCATATCCCAATGAGGTATACTCCGAATGACATAACCCACTGTTTTTTAAGTGGGTTTTTTCTTTCTGAGGTCGAGAAATCGGTTTTCATATCAGAATAAATCGAATTGATCGGGCGATTTTTTGGCAGCCTGTTTTGTTTTACCACTGTAAGAAATGATCCGTTCATACTGTTTGTCGGTGAAGGCCAAGATATTGACTTTCCCGCCTTCCGGCAAGGTATTTTCCACCTTTTTGCAGTAGGTATCAATCTGTGCCTGACTGGTGCAAAAGCGCATATAAACTGAAAACTGGGCCATTTCGAAACCCATGTCGAGAAGCGCATGTCGAAACGCAGTTGCGGCCTTTCGTTCCTTTGGTTCCACGACAGGCAGATCAAACATGACGGCTATCCACATGATTCGATACCCGCTCAGCATGGCCTATCAATCATCAGCCAGACTAGATGCGAGTGTCAGTGGTAATCCTGGAAGCGGAAGTTCTAGCTTGTCTCGTTCCCCAAGGAATATCTGCGCCAGTGAAACAGCCAATCGCTGGATACAAACCATGACTGGTGTCACCCCCGAGCTACTCTGCATATCGTCATACAGAGTTCGCACCAGTGATCGTTTGGTATCCGGTGTGATACTTGGCTCCCCAAGCCGTTGTAGTTGCATCACATGGAGATCTATCACCGGTCGGAATGGCTCCATTAGATCATCTACTAATCTCATGGGATTACCTGCATTCGCATGATGGAGTCCGAGGGTTGGATGAAGGCCTGCCGCAATCACTGCCCGTGCCGTTGCAGCACGTAATACAGTATATCCATAATTCAGCATGGCATTAAGTCCATCACCTTTTTGATCTCGTCGAAAATCCTCACCAAACAATAGCCCCCAATAACGGCGGGCACCTTGAGCTTCTATATTATCGGGATCGCCGGAACGGACTTTTTTGGTCAGTGTAGCAAGCGGTGCTATCGGTGCACCGATAGCTTCAAGAGTTGCTGCCTGTTGTTGTAGTTTACATCGCACAATATCAGCCCAGAGTCGTTTATGGAGTGGTTTTGATGCAGCAAGTTGTGCATCGAAACGTTTAGCTTGCATGTGATTTCCATCAACAGGCCAAATCATTCCTACCGCATTGTGGTTGGCTGCACATAATACAAAGGGTGCACCACGCTCGGCCAAGGCAACCAGCAGGTTGTTTGTATAACTCAGACCATGTGCATTAGCAATCACGGCAGCAATATCATCCAATGGTACTTGGCCGAGTTCCTCGCGCTCATTTTCTGTTTCACGCACCACCATAAAACCACGTGACAGGAACAGGTGCCGCTTATCGTCCGCCACTTCTACAATGCGACCGATCACTTTCTCGATCCTTTGAATCCAAAATCGTTAAGATCGCCAATAGGCGAAATGGTAACTTTGCGTGCTTTACCTGCTTTAAGATCGTTCACGCCAATTAGTGAGTATAAAAATTCATCGTTAAAGGCGAATTGTTCCTGTGATTCAAGCTGCTCATAGGGTATGCCTTCCTTATTGATCTTGTTTCGAGCTTTCCTCCTCGCATCATAACGTGCGCTGATATTGGCTTCATTAATATCAGTGAATGTTGCACCACCCTGGACACTCATTTTAACAACGTATAACAGTCGATTTTTTACTCCCTTATAATCAATGCAAATCACATCGCCTGGTATAAGTTTCATGACAAGCTTTCCCGGTATTGTCGATAACTTTGTTTGGATTATCTTTTTTACCACTTCAGTTTGATCGTATTTACCAGAATCAAATGTCCGTGCAATCTGATACGCCTTAAATACGGGTATGGTTTCCATTTGCCATATTCCGGATTCGGTTTCGATAATTTCAAGACAATAATTACCATCCGGGGCATAGGCCTTATAAGGTCGGGAGTCTCCTGTTTCTGTAACACCATGCCTATCGTTTTGATGCGCATCAGAAATAGGAATAACGTAGCTAATGGTCCGTTCCTTTTTATCATCACTGTTTTTTTTCTGTTTTACCGACCCATCTGCATTTACACCATAGGCCGTTTCTTTAAACATTGACCCTTCAAAGCTATGATCAGGTTTATGACTAACAATCACGTTTTTCAGGGCGCGTTCGACTTGCCTTTGAAAACACGGCCAAGGCAGTGGTATTGTTTCGATCAGCTTTTCCAGTTGTTTTTCACGAGCACTGGCGCTGGCAGTGGCAAGGCGCTGCAATAGAGACCGGTCGGAAATACCGATGATGGAAGCATCCTGAGCATGGTGACGATGATCGTGTCGATTCTTTTTGAAACCAAATTTCCCTCTCAGCAAGGCTGTCATTCGGCCAGGTATGACATGGACATTTTCTTTCGGGCAAATTAAAGTCAGATATTCTCCGGCAATTCGAGATAGATAAGCTGTGTCATTCAGTGCCCTGGCCAAAAAGTCTTTTTCATTTTTCAGCCAGTAATCATACCCATCCGGGGAAAAACGTCTGGCTTTGGCCTTTGGCATATAGTTTGCCCGTTCCAGGATCGCTTCATAATTATAATCAGGATGTTGCGCAAATGCTTCATGTGGTGTGAGATTACCCTTATCTCGATTAGCGCGGTGTAATGAAATGGTCTTGTTATTCATACTATCATCCAGTGTCCTGGAATAGGGTAGTATGTGTTCTATCTCTACCTCTGGTGTGAGCAGTCGATGAATCGCAATCTGTTCACCAGTATAAGGACACTTCCTGTTGGTGATATCTGAATTAAGTTCCACCCAAAGCTGCATCTTTTGGGACAGCTCTCTCCTTTTGTTGTGTTCAATATGGTCAGGATTTAGCCCCAGCACCTTGCAGGCCTCCTTAACATGTTTCTCATTAAGCTTTTGTCGCTCTGCCTGTTCCTTTTGCAATTGCTCTTTCTTTTTCTTACTTAATTTCAACTCCCGCGCCACTTCAATGATCACCTCACTGGGATGGCCATAGCGTTTAATGAGACCATTGACTACTTTTCGCAATTCATTGAGGCCAATATGTACAGTTGGGTTGGCGATTTTCCCATAGCGTTCCTCGTCGTTGCGGGGGTTCTCCTTGGGGAAGGCTACATGGCGCTGCAGAGGAATACCATAGTAGGGCAATTCGTCCATAAGCTCCCCTGTTCGTTCTGTATGTGAAAGTGCACTATGGCTTCCAAGACCGGCTCGTTTAACCGCTTCCGAATACACCAGAACATCCTGACTGAGTTCCGGTAGCAGTCTCCTCAATGCAGCACTGCTCAATCTGGAATACCCTTCTGGCAAACCAGTATCGGCAATCTTTTCAGCCATTGACTCATCTACCCCCGTGTTCTCTTGTAACCAGATCACCAGTTCAGATAAATTCTCCTCATCCAACAATTTCTCAACTATAGTCTCTTGTAAATTGTCATTAAACTCATACCATTGCTTACCAAACACTCCCTTTTTAGCAAGCACTGCATTTGTGAGATTTCCTTTCAGTTTATTTCGTTTTTGATCTTCCAGGTTAAACTGGGTTACACCGGAAAGCCCCAGCTCTTTTCTAATCTGTACAAATGTCACTTCTTTTTGATGCTCAAGGAGATTGATAATTTGATTACGTTGTTCCAGTGTAAGTGGTGGCTTTTCAGTCAAATCTTCATTGAGAATACGTAGATTATTCACTTCTTGGTATATCCTTACCCTTTGTGCAGAGGGTAACGCAAGTGGCGCCCGTACCTCATCAGGTAGTAAAGTACATCGCCCCGGTTTAACTGGTTTAAGCTCACGCTGAAAAAGTAGTTCATCCCTGAGTTCGGCACGTGCTGCATCATTATAAAGGGTAGGATTGTAGCTATGTTGTTTTTTCCAGAGAACATCAAACTCATGCTCAACCATGGCTCGGTCAACATAAAAATCGTACCTCTTTATTTTTTTTATTTTCTCGCCTTCGTCCTTTTCCTCAATTCTTAAACGGGCCCGCACACTTTCTCGTCGTGCGTGTCGATTCGCCAGCCACTCACCCAGAGTCTGACAGTCTTCCTGCTTCAATTTTTCATGTAGATCCTGTATCGCTTTATTTGCAACACCTTTCTCTTTGTCATTACTGTTTTTGTCGGTCTTCCGGTTACTTTTGAAGCCACGCCGCTGGTTGATGTGAAACAATGCTCGCGCAAACTCAGGACCGCTAAGCGGTTCATAAAGCCCCTTTTTACGAAGTACATAGGGGTCGAGTTTAAGTAGTTCACGTCGTTGTTTTTCATCCTTGGGGAAGAAATCAAGCCGAATCAAGGCTGACATCATACGCGACTTGCGCTTGAGTAGCCTGTCCCTGCGGCGACGCATTTGCCGAAGATTCCGACGCTCAACAGCTAGTGATGTGCCGTCTTTTGGTTTGCGGCCATCGGGAAAAATACGAGTCCCCATTCTGATGATCGCAACAGGCCTCTCCTTGGCATTCAGTCGGATAAGACACCAACCTATAGAAGATACACCAAGGTCCAGTGCCAAACGATAACGCATTTTCGATATCATGCCTCCCCCCTCAAATCTTGATTTCCATAACAGAACCTATTAGCATATATACAATACTACATTGGGATATGAGCACTACCGCTAACAAGCTGTAGAGCATCAAATGTAAGACCGCTATATGCGGTCTTTTTTTTCTTTACGTTATTTAATGTCTCTCGACACTAATCCCATACAAAATATGGATCATTTTGTTTTCTGGAAAATATACTTCCCGAGTTACAGTTATTCAAGCAGTACATTAATGGTTGCTAATTAATAAATAGTTTGGTTTATATTTCGATTGTTCGTGTTCAAATTAAAAATCCTTTTTACCATACAAATCAATAATTAGGGATATACCTATATTTGACAGGTGCCGTAATATTTTATTACGTAATCATTATGTGTATATATCGGATTAGCAGTAAACTCATGTCATATCCTAAAAATTATTTTTAAATGATCTAATTAGGTTCAAAAGGTTATGAAAGGAAAGGGCCGGTAATGGAAAGGCCCTATCCAAAGGGCTGACGGCACAAAAGGCTCCTACCCTCTCCATTCCCAAATCACCATTTACTCCAGCGCGCTACTGCTCCTCCAAAATATTACCGTTGAAAAATCCACTCCAGCGTCAAATTATCCTGATTTTTTATACTGTCATCGTCTGCTAGCATCAGTGTCATGTCCCCCTATTCGATCTCGCAGTAGCAGTAATGTCACCCTCCCGAAGACGCAAGAAAGCTGTCCTTAAAATGTTACCCTCCAAGGGAAAACCGGACCTCAAAGTCGCCGCCGAGGTCTTGCTGCCCTTTGTCGTCGATCATCTTGAACGAAACCAACACACCGACAACAACCACAAGCCGATGAACAAAAAATCATCAACCCCGCAGTCTGATCGTGACACCTCAGCCACTAGCGGTTGAACTTCACCGCAAAGGAGATCACTATAGGGGGCTGTTTCAGGTTCACTATGTCACAGGGAGAGAGCACCATGAGCAAATCAGTCAAGCAAGCCGCAGTCTATTTACGCTCCAGTAAGGACCGTTCCGATGTCTCGATTGATGCCCAACGCAGGGAACTCACCACGTTGGCCAAAAGAAAGGGATTAATCATCACTCAGGAATTTACTGATGTGGTTGAATCGGGCAAGGATGAACGTCGTGCCGGTTTCCAGCAATTGCTCAGTCAGCTTAAATCCCGTTCACGCAGTTGGAAACACCTCCTGATCCTTGATACATCCCGACTCGTTCGGGGCCGCTATTTTGCGCAGGTTTTCAAGCATGAATGCAAACGTGCCGGTGTGGAAATCATTTTCTCGAAATTCCCCGATGATTTAGATCCGATCTCCCGTGTGGTGCTGGAATCGGTTTTCGAAGCGATGGATGAGGTCCACTCCCTAATGTCCAAGGAGAAAGGTCTCGGCGGGATGGCGGAGAATGTGAAACAGGGTTATCGCGCCGGTGGTCGGGCTCCGTGTGGTTATAAGCTGTTAAAGATCGAGACCGGCACCATGCGTGATGGTGAGATGGTCACCAAGTCCAAGCTGGAAACGACCGAAGAAGCCCCCAAGGTGGCCCGCTATCTCAAGGCCCGTGTGAAAGGCACGCCTCGAAAGCGGGCTGCGGCACTTGCCGGTCTTGAGCATGTGGCCTCTACCACACTCATCGGCATGGAGTGGAATGCCCTCACCTATGCCGGACATACTGTCTGGAACAGGCGAAATGAGTTTACCCCTGGCACAGGTTATAAAGGCAACGCCAAATACCGCCCGCGTGCGGAGTGGGTGATCACACATGATACCCATGAGGCATTGATTGCCACCAGTGAAGCCGAATGTCTGCTGAAAAAACTGGAGATCAGTCACCACGCAAAGGCTCGACGAACCGCCGCGAAATACCTGCTGACCGGGGTACTCAAAACCCCGCAGGGTGACTCCTGGTTTGGACATGGTGGTCACCAGTACCGCACCAAGCCGATGAAGGGGAACGGTAAGAGCCGTTACCTCCATGCCGAGGATATCGAGGGTCCGATCATTGACCGCATTCTGGATGATCTCACATCCGACGAGTTTATAAAGGTATTGACCAATGAGGCAAGAAAACAGTGTGAGGCCCAGGCGGGTGATCCTGCCGCAGATTTACGGCCCGAGTTTGTCAACCTGACGAATCAGATATCCAGAATGATGGAGCTGGCGGGACGTATGGATGATCCCGATCCGGCGCTGCGCAAGATCGAAGAACTGGAGCAACGCCGCAAAGTTCTGCAAAGCGAGATTGGATTACTGGAAAGCGAACATACTGCCGCCGCTTTACTGCGCAATATCACTGAGTCACATATCAAAAATATTCTGGCCGGTTTTGCCGATGATATTCAACAGGGTGATGCCGAAAGGCAGAAAGATATGTTGATTAGTCTGGTGGAGAGTATCCGCCTCGATCCGGAATCCCTTGAATGCATGATTCATTACAGGATTCCGGTCGAAGACAGGAATAAAATGGCGTCCCCAAGGGGAGTCGAACCCCTGTCGCCGCCGTGAAAGGGCGGTGTCCTAGGCCTCTAGACGATGGGGACGGAAATCGTTTCCGAACTTTACTTCAATCCGGTTCATGCCTGTCGGTCTGATCCGGTTTTGCCAGTTGGGTCATGACGGTGCCTAACAGCAACACGACAAATCCCACCGGTATGATTGCCAGCCAGTTGACGGCGTGATTGTCCTTGTCCAGGAACATGGCGGTGAAGCCAATTATCACACCTGCCGTGATCAGGGTAATCCCAAGATACACAGCAATTCGACCAAGCTGGTGCATTCATCTTTCCTTGGTTGCCCGGGCTTGCGACCTGCCCACCCGTGCAAAATTTGGTGGAGCTAGGCGGGATCGAACCGCCGACCTCTTGCATGCCATGCAAGCGCTCTCCCAGCTGAGCTATAGCCCCGACAACAGGACGCGCAATTTACGACAGCAGGGAGATCATGTCAATAAGGATGGGCTTATTTAATATAATTAATCCGAGATTCAGTCGCTTATCATCGATCCGGCGCAGCGCGGCAGCCCCGTTATCCGCCCTGCTGTTCCATCCTGGCCCAGGTGTCACGCAGGGTTACCGTGCGGTTGAAAACCGGCTTGTCACCACTGATATGGGCTTCATCAAGGCAAAAATAGCCTTCCCGCTCGAACTGGAACTGTTCGCCGGGCCCGGCATCGCCCAGCGAGGCCTCCAGATAGCAGTGGGTCAGGGTTCGCAGGGAGTCCGGGTTCAGATAATCCTTGTAGTCCTTGCCCTCTTTGGCGCCGTCCGGGTTGGGGTGGCTGAAGAGGCGGTCGTAGAGTCGCACTTCGGCCTGAATGGCATGTTGTGCCGAAACCCAGTGGATGACGCCCTTCACCTTTACCCCTTCCGGGTTTTTACCCAGGGTGTCCGGGTCGTAGCTGCAATGCAGTTCGATGATTTCGCCGTTGTTGTCCTTGATGATTTCGTCGCACTGGATCACGTAGCTGTTGCGCAGACGCACTACGCCGGCCGGGACGAGACGCTTGTATTTCTTAGGCGGGATCTCTTCAAAGTCAGACCGATCAATGTAGATTTCGCGGCTGAAGAAAAGTTTGCGGACACCCATGGCCTCGTTCTGTGGGTGATTGGCCGATTCCAGCTCTTCCACCTGCTCGCCGGGATAGTTGGTGATGACCACTTTCAGCGGCTGCAGGACGGCCATGCGGCGCGGCGCGTTGTCGTTCAGGTCGGTGCGGATGCAGTCTTCCAGTACCCCCATCTCCACCAGATTGTCCGATTTAGTGATGCCGATGCGGTCGCAGAAGTCACGAATGGCGGCCGGGGTGAAGCCGCGCCGACGCAGGCCGGCGATGGTGGGCATGCGCGGGTCGTCCCAGCCTTCCACAAAGCCCTGATCGACCAGTTCGGTCAGCTTGCGCTTGCTCATCACGGTGTATTCCAGGTTGAGGCGCGAAAATTCGATCTGCTGCGGGTGGCAGTCGATGCTGATGTTGTCCAGCACCCAGTCGTAGAGGGGGCGATGGTCTTCGAATTCCAGGGTACAGAGGGAATGGGTGATCCCTTCCAGGGCATCAGAGATGGGATGGGTGTAGTCATACATCGGATAGATGCACCAGGCCTCGCCGGTCTGATGGTGAATCACACCATGCCGAATGCGGTACAGGGTCGGGTCACGCAGATTGATATTGGGTGAGGCCATGTCGATTTTGGCGCGCAAGACCTTCTGGCCGTCGGCATATTCGCCGTTGCGCATTTTCTGAAACAGTGACAGGTTTTCTTCCACACTGCGCTCACGAAAGGGACTTGCCCTGCCCGGCTCTTTCAGTGTGCCGCGATATTCGCGGATCTCTTCGGCGGTCTGGTCGCAGACATAGGCCTTGCCGTTTTTGATCAATTCCACGCCGTATTGATAGAGCATCTCGAAGTAGTCAGAGGCGAAATAGACCTTGCCGCTCCATTCGTAACCCAGCCATTTCACATCCTTCTGGATCGACTCCACAAACTCGACATTTTCCTTGTGCGGGTTGGTGTCGTCGAAGCGTAGGTTACAGGTGCCCTGATAATCCTGCGCAATCCCGAAATTCAGGACGATGGATTTGGCGTGGCCGATATGCAGGTAGCCGTTGGGTTCCGGCGGGAAACGGGTGGCGACCTTGCCATTGTTTTTGCCGGCCGCCAGATCCTTGTCGATGAGCTGGCGAATAAAGTTACTCGGGCGGCGTTCTTCTGTCTGACTCATATATAAATGGTATCTCCTGCAAATCCGTTAGGTTGTTGGGTTAGTCTGCCGCCCGGCGGCGGATATAGTCCAGGGCCATATCGATACGCCGCAGACAGGCGGCCTTGCCGGTCAGGTGCAGGGTCACATCGATACCCGGCGAGGCGGCGCGGCCGGTCACGGCCACACGTAAAGGCTGGGCCACCTTGCCCATTTTCAGCTCCATGGCGTCGGCAGTATCCTGTATGGTCTGGTGAATGGCTTCCGGCGTCCACTCCGGCAGGGCCTCCAGGGCATCGCGTACCTTGCGCAGCGGTTCCTCGGCTACCGGACGCAGGTTCTTTTTGGCCGCGTCAGGATCAAATTCGGTAAAGTCTTTATAAAAGAAGGCGCTGATTTCCGCCATCTCCACCAGTGTTTTGGCCCGCTCCTGCTGGGCGCGTACCACGTCCACCAGATCGGCGCCTTCGCTGGGGTCAATGTCCAGTTCCCCCATGTGGGGGCTTAACAGATGGGCGATCCGGGCCGGTTCATCTGTTTTGATGTAGTGCTGGTTCAACCAAAGCAGCTTGTCAGTATTGAAGGCGGAGGCGGCCTTGTTGACGTCGGTAATATCGAACAATTCGATCATCTCATCCAGACTGAATACCTCCTGGTCGCCGTGGGACCAGCCGAGGCGCACCAGATAATTGAGCAGGGCCTCGGGCAGGTAGCCCTCTTCCCGATACTGCATTACGCTCACTGCACCATGACGCTTGGAAAGGCGCGCCCCGTCATCCCCCAGAATCATGGGTACGTGGCCATAGCGCGGCGGTTCGGCGCCCAGCGCACGCAGGATATTGATCTGACGTGGCGTATTGTTCAGGTGGTCGTCACCGCGAATCACATGGGTGATGGCCATGTCCAGATCGTCCACCACCACCGACAGATTGTAGGTGGGTGAGCCGTCACTGCGGCGGATGATCAGGTCATCCAGCTCGCTGTTCTGGATAGTGACCTTGCCCCGAACCATATCATCAATATGGACCACCCCGTCCTGCGGATTCACAAAGCGCACCACATGGGGTTCATGGGGATCAACATTCAGATGGCGGCAATGGCCGTCATAACGGGGCTTATCCTTGCGCGCCATTTGCTCTTCCCGCAGCTTCTCCAGCCGCTCTTTGGAGCAGTTGCAACGGTAGGCCTTGCCCTCATTCAGCAATTGGGTAATGACTTCCTGATAGCGGGGAAAACGCTGGGTCTGGTAAAAAGGGCCTTCATCATATTCCAAACCCAGCCAGGTCATCCCCTCGAGAATGGCGTTGACCGATTCGGCAGTGGAACGCTCCAAATCCGTGTCTTCAATACGCAGGATAAACTTGCCGCCGTGTTTGCGGGCATAGAGCCAGGAAAACAGGGCGGTGCGGGCTCCTCCTACATGGAGATAGCCGGTGGGACTGGGGGCAAAGCGGGTGCGAACGGTCATGGGTCAGGCCATATCATCGGGTTAATTCAGCAGCCGGGTATTTTACTTATATATAGGCAAAATGACAGTAGTTTCATTTGCCCGCTTCCGGCACTGGAGCATCGCCGAAGGGCTGCTATAGTTAACCTGAATAGTTTGGAGGTTTAAATGCTCGATCCCTTACTCAAGCTGATCAAGGCACTGAATTCCGAAACCGAGCCGGGGCAAATGAGCCTGGCACTGGCCTTCAGTATGATCGCCGGTTTCACCCCCTTCTTCAGCGTGCACAATATCCTTATCCTGTTTCTGGTCCTGATCCTGCGGGTCAATTTCTCTGCTTATCTTGCAGGTCTGGCCATGTTCTCCGTCCTGGCTTTTGCCCTGGACCCCTGGTTCCACAAGCTGGGCCATTTTGTCCTGACCATGGACAGCCTGAAAGGCATGTGGACCACCATGTATAACACCACCCTGTGGCGAGTGGAGAACTTCAGCAATACCATCGTGATGGGCAGTCTGCTGGTTTCATTGTTGCTGTTTATCCCGGTGCACTTGCTCGGGAAATGGCTCATCAACCGCTATCGCGACACGGTTGTTGTCTTCATCAGTAAAACCCGCGCCGTAAAATTCTTGAAGGCGACAAAAATCTATTCGCTGTATGACCGCGTCTCCGGTTAAGGAATAATTATCATGACCAAGTGGATCCGTTGGAAAGGTTTGATTGCTTTTGTATTAATTGTCGGCTTGTCCGCTGTTTTTTTCATTTTCTATATCGACTCATTGATTAAATGGTCGATTGAGGCATCCGGTACACGTATTGTCGGCGCCAAAGTGGAACTCGGCTCGGCAAAATTCAGTTTCTCGCCATTGGGTGTACAACTGCGGTCATTACAGGTGACCAATCCTGACAAGCCTATGGAAAATATTGTTGAGATATCCAAAATCGCTTTTAATATGGACAGTGGCAATCTGCTGTTACGCAAGGTCATTATTGAAGAAATGACGGTGGATAATGTTCAGCTCAACACACCGCGAAAAAAATCCGGCGCACTGAAGAAAAAGGCAGAACCGGCACCGGCGAAAAAACCCGATGCAACAGCGGGCGGTAAAAAAGATGAAGGCTTTTCCCTGCCGGGGGTGGAATTACCCAATATCGACGATATTATGGCCAGAGAAAAACTCAAAACGCCTGAACTGGCCGAACAATTCAAGGCGGATACCCGCAAAACCAAGCAGGAATGGGACGGCATTTCCAAACAGTTACCCACTCAGGAGCGAATGGATTCACACAAACGCCGTTATGACGCCCTGCGCAAGGTAAACACCAAAGATGTCAAACAGGTCCTCGCCGCGCTGGAAGAGGCCAAGTCATTAAAAAATGATGTCAATGCCGACATCAAGGCCGTGAAAGATGCCAAAAACAAAGTCAGTGAAGATGTGAAACGTCTGAAAGGCCAACTCAAGGAATTAAAAAGTTCGCCAAAAGAAGAATACAATCGTCTGCTGAACAAGTACAACCTGAGTGAAGGCGGTATGGGTAATATAAGCCAGTTGCTGTTTGGCGATCAGGCCAAGCAATACACCGCCATTGGCCTGCAATGGTATAAGAAATTGTCGCCCTATCTGGAAAAACTCACGGAAGAAAAAGAACCCGAAGTGGTGCGTCAAAAGGGGCTGGACATCCGTTTCCCGGAGAAAAACCCACAACCCTCTTTCCTGATCAAAACCATACACGCCGGCGTGACAATACCAGCCGGCAAATTCAAGGGGCAGATTCTGAATATATCCACCGAACAGGACATCACCCGCAAGCCCACCACCATGAAATTCTCCGGTGACAACATGCAGCACGGGATGTCCTTGCTGTTGACCGGACGGTTTGATCATATCAAACCATCCAATCCGGTTGATTCTCTGGTTTTCACAATGAAAAACTACAAGCTGGATGACCACAAGTTAATCAATTCCAATGACATGCGCGTGACACTGAAAGATGCCCGTTCGGATATGGAAATCACCGCCGGCCGCAGCAAAGATCAGATCAATGCCAATGGTAAAATACATATCCACTCCATACAGTACAACAACACTGCCGGTGGCAATACCACCGCCAAACTGGTGTTGGGCGCCATTAATCAAACCCGGGACTTTAATATCTACGGCAAGCTGGATGGCACACTGGATAACTACTCGACAAAAATCACCTCTGATCTGGATGAACGCATCAAGGGCAATTTCAAAAAGCAGGTCAATGCGGAAAAAGAAAAATACAAACAGGAACTGAAAAAACGTGTAGACCTTGCCGTCAAGGGTTCTGTTGACAAGGCGGAAAAAGAGTTCGAGGACGCCAAAAAATCCGTCGAGCAGGATATTGATGCCCGCAAGGCCAAACTTGAAGAACAACTGGCATCTGTCCAGCAACGTGCGCAAGACTACCAAAATCAGTCAAAAGCCGCCACTCAAAACAAACTGAAAGACAAGGCCAAAGACAGTCTGAAAAAATTATTCGGCCGATAAGCCACGGAAATCTTGACGAATGCAGTCAAAAAGTGTCATGTTTAAAGGCAAATGAACTGTCGATAAGAACAGTCGCCGCAAACAGGACCGGAAGACGAAACAGCGACCCGTGGCACATAATAAACGCTGATCCTGTGCTATAAAACCAACCCGGCGCATCTTCGACACTGGTTGCAATGGAAATTTGCCAGGATTACATGTCATGTTGAAAAAATTCATCCCTGCCTTTGTCATTCCGACATTGCTGTTAAGCGCCTGTGGTGCGACCAGCGGCGTTCGTCAGGAAATCGAACCGCAGATTCTCGGCCATATATCCCGCACTGACCAACAATATCGCACCATGGAAGAAGCGGAATCTGTGCTGGATGCTATGCCACAGGCCGATCTGATTATCAGTCTGGATGAGCGCAGCCTGCGCAATGAGATGATCAATGACCTGAAAAAACGCCTGTGGGCGGCGAATGTGCCGGGTACCAAGGCCGCCACCATCAGAAACATCTCCATGTCACTGGATGCCCAGGCTGTCGACCTGAAAGCACAGTTCATCGTGCATCTCAAGGATCCGGATATGATCTTCAAGGGGTACATCAAGGGACTGGCCGCCCCGGCTTTTCAGGGAAATGTCTTGTACTTTTATCCCGCCTTTAACGAGATTATCTTTGAAGATATAGAACGCGATCCCATTACCCTCGCCTGGTCGGAGTTTGACAATCCGCTTGTATTGAGCGGTAAACTGCAAGCCAAATACAATCAGGCTGTGGCGGAGAAAATCAGCCATCCTGTATTGCGCAAGTTTCTGGCCAATCTCAACAACATGCTCAATCAGCGTCCCCTGAGTCTGCCCATCACCCTGACGCCGGTTGTCCCGAAAAAGATCAATCAGCTGGTCAACAAACAAAACGGCCTGACGATTAATGGCGGCAGCAGGGAATTTGTTATCAAGCCGTTGATCAAGTCCGGCCTGTTTCACATCAACAAGCAACGTCTGGTCCTGTTGGCAAAACTGGATACCACCACCGCCGGACGTTCCGGTTCAGTGATCTTCAATCCGGGCGGCTCGCGCGATATTCAGCTCAATACGTTTGAACGCAATTATCAGAAATTCACCCGGCAGGTCGACAAAACCATTGCTGAATCATTTTTCGGCGGCAAGGGTCAATCGCAAAACGGCACCCGCATTATGATGCGCAAGGGGTTTATTGCGGAACAACTCGGTCAGACACTGTATCAACCCAATACCTGTGTCAGTTATCAGGCCAAAGAATATGCCACTGATTTCAGCCGCAAGCTCAGGGTCAACAGCAGCAGTTTACCCGACTGTGCGAAGCTGGAGCAGGATTGTGATCAGGGACTGCGCCAGTGCAAAGCACAGATTCCACACTGCACCGAGGCCTGCAGCGATAACTATGGCGAACACCAATGCAGTTGCAGCGGCAAGACGGATGCAGAAGAGCAAAAGTGTGAAATTTCCGAACTGCCCGCCTGCCAGGCCGGCCAAACTGCCAAACATCGCGCCTGTGAAGTCCGTAATCTCAATTGCACCCGCCTGACAGAAAGCCGGCTCAAAGATTGTTCAACGCAACAAACCGCCTGTCTGGCCAACAATAAACAGGCACGCCAGGCATGCAGTGCGAAACGCAATGCACTGACCCAAAGCAACGGCAAACTCGAATTTACCGAGATCAATGGCGAAGCCTCCGTACACGGTATCTATGCCCAGGCCTGTATTCAATCAGTGGAATTCAATGCCAACCTCAGCGCACTCACCGTCCACACGGTGATGCGAGGCGTGGCCACATTTAACAGCAGCACTGACATCAACAGCAAAGGTAATAACCATCTGGAATGTGCATTCAATCAACGTCCGACCGCAACCATTGATGCCGGCATCACCCGCACTGCCGCTGTACCGTCAGCGCTGAATAACAAGCAGAACGGCGATTTAATCAACATCACCACCCGTATTACCACACCATCGATTACCGCCGTCTCCAGTCCGACACCCCAGGAGGCCATGTTTGCCAAACCGGATACGCGCCTGACCTGTACACTGCAGGGATTATCCGCCATTAATGCGACCAGCCGTGAGATCACTGATTTTATTGATCCAGCCCAGTCCACCTCACTCCTGTCGGGACAAATCACCATCAAGCCGGAAACATTTACGCTGGAATTTGATCTGAAACCCCTGGCAATCAAATTTACCGACAAAGAGGCCGTGTTAAAACCGGTCTGGCAGAAGCATTCGATTGTCTATCAATAGATCATGCCGGTATTAACCGGCTTTCTTGTCCTGGCGATATTTGCGATCCAGTTTGGCAGCCACCGCCACATTCTTTGGCTTTTTGTTTTTGTGTCGGTCCTGGTGGCCCAGTTCCTTTTCCATGTCATTGATTGCCTGTTCAATCTCGTCAATGCCCAGTACGTGTAACTCTTCAATATAACCCAGTAACAGGAATCGATCACACAGCAGGTTGATCTTGCGCGGCACACCGCCGGTCCAGTCATGAATAAAGTCATAGACGGCATCTTCAATCTTTGGATCGCCGTTCCAGCCGGCGATTTCCAGTCGTGTCTGGATATACTTTTCCACTTCGGCGCGAGACAGCGCCTCAATATGGTAAGAGGCAATAATACGCTGCCGCAGGTGTTCAAAACGGGGTAATAACAATGTGTCACGCAGTTCGAACTGGCCCACCAGGAATATTTGCAATGCCGCCTTGCCGTTGACTTCGATATTGGAGAGGATACGCAATTCTTCCAGAGCTTCTTCTTTTAGTGTCTGGGCTTCATCAATCACCAGCAAGACGCGAATGTCGCGCTTGTGGCGTTTTAATAAATATTCTTCCAGTGATTTGAATAATGCCACTCTGCCCCGGTTTTCAAACGGCAGATTGAGTGAGGCGCAGATCAACTCCAGGATGTTTTCCGCATTGATGTTCGCCGCTGCGATGCGGTTGACTTCCACATGACGCTTTTTTGCTTCGCCGATCAGGCGCTGGATCAGGGTGGTTTTACCGTACCCCACGCCACCGGTGATGGCGACAAAGCCTTCGCCCTGTTCAATACCATACAACAGATAGGCCAGCGCCTTTTCCTGGGTGCGGCTTTTGTAGAAAAAGTGAATATCCGGCGTTAATTTAAACGGACGCTCTTTCAGCTTGTAGAATTCCAGATACATAAACTATCGATTCACCATAAATCCACAACAAAACATGGGTGATAGGCCGAATCACTCCCCCTGGGTATGTATCGTCCCGCCGCTGATATTCCATTAAATTTTTCCAAACTCACTATTGCATGTGAAAGTGCCTGATTCGGCGTTGATTTTGCATTGAAAAGTACATCATCCACACTGAACAATGTGTTAACTGGATGTGTTCACTATATTTATAGTGAAGCTGCGATTCATATTCACGAACCGGGACAAATACCTATGCATATTGCACTAATCGGACTGGGCAAAATGGGCGCCAACATGGCACGCCGTCTGTGTCGGGGGAAAATCAGCGTAGTCGGCTACAATCGCTCACCGGAAATTGTGACTGAGCTGGCCGACAACGAAGGGCTGCAACCGGCAAGCTCACTGGCCGATGCGGTTGAAAAGCTGCCAAAACCACGGATTATCTGGCTGATGTTGCCCAGCGGTGCCCCCACCGCAGCCGCCGTTGATGAGCTGATCGAGTTACTTGAGGCCGGTGATATTGTTATCGACGGCGGCAACTCCAACTACAAAACCAGTTGCAGTCACGGAGAAAAGCTGGCGCAACACGGCATCGGTTTCATCGACGCCGGGACCTCCGGCGGTGTCTGGGGACTGGAAAACGGTTATTGCCTGATGGTGGGCGGGCGTGCCGAGCACGTCAAACTGATCGAACCTGTCCTGCAAGTGCTTGCACCGGCATCGAACAAAGGCTGGGCGCACGTGGGCCCGATTGGTGCAGGCCACTTCACCAAGATGATTCACAATGGCATCGAATACGGCATGATGCAGGCCTATGCGGAGGGCTTTGCCCTGCTGCAGGGGAAAAGCGAATTTGATCTCGACCTGGCGCAGATTGCCGAGTTATGGCGTCACAGCTCGGTGGTACGCAGCTGGTTGCTGGATCTGACCGCTGATTTTCTCAGTGAAGATCAGCAGCTGGATGATATCGAGCCCTATGTGGCCGATTCCGGTGAAGGCCGCTGGACGATTGATGAGGCCACTGAACAGGGCGTGGCGGCGCCGGTGCTGGCCCTGGCCCTGCACATGCGGTTTGCCAGTCAGGGCAAAGCGGATTTCGGCAATAAACTGCTGGCCATGATGCGACAAAGCTTTGGTGGACATGCACTCAAGGACAAAACATCATGATGGAACCCTGTACATTTATCGTCTTCGGCGCCACCGGCAATCTGTCACGCAACAAGTTGTTGCCCGCCATGTATCACCTGGAAGAGGCAAATCGCATCCCGGATGGCAGTGCCATTATCGGTTTCAGTCGACAGGCCTTCAGTGATGAAAGCTGGCAGGAACAATTGACCGGAATTTTGCAAAACAAGGCACGCGGCGGGATAAAACCGGAAGTAATGTCACGCCTGTCCGCACGCTTGCACATGTTTAACGGTGACATGACCGATGTGGCTTCCCTGCGTGAACTCAAACAATTCATCGAAGCCAGACCGGAACTGCCGCGTAATCTGATCTTTTACATGGCCATCCCGCCGGCCCAATATACCCGTGTCAGTCAGGCCCTGGCTGATGCCGGACTGGCTCGGGAAGAACAGGGCTGGCGTCGTCTGGTGATCGAAAAACCGTTTGGCTTTGATATCGAGAGTGCCCGCGCCCTGGATGAGAATCTGCATCGCCATTTTCGTGAAGCACAGATCTTTCGCATTGATCATTATCTGGGCAAGGCCATGGTGCAAAATGTGTTGGTTTTCCGCTTTGCCAATCTGATGCTGGAGCCGCTCTGGAACCGTAATTACATTGATCATGTCCAGATCACCCATTCCGAAACCCAGGGCATCGCCGGTCGCGCCGCGTTTTACGACAATGTGGGCGCCATGCGCGATATGATCCAGAGCCATCTGTTGCAAATGCTCACGCTGGTAGCCATGGAACCGCCGCCCAATCTGGATGCCGAGTCTTTGCGTGATGAAAAGGTCAAGGTGTTGAAATCGATTCGCCCCATCGCCAAACGGGCGGTGAATGCCCATGCCTTTCGCGCCCAATACGCGGCAGGCGCCGTGAACGATAAATCGGTGGCGGGTTATGTGACTGAAAGCGGCATTGCCCCGCACAGCACCACCGAGACCTATGCCGCATTGAAACTCTATATTGACAACTGGCGCTGGCGCAATGTGCCGTTTTATTTGCGGACCGGCAAACGCATGGCGCAAAACAGTTCGGTGATCAGTATTCGTTTCAAACACCCGCCGCAACAACTGTTTCGCAAAACGCCGATTGAACAGATCAAACCCAACTGGATCATCCTGGGTATTCAGCCCCAGGAGTGTATGCGGATTGAGTTACAGGTTAAACAGCCGGGGCTGGAGTTATTGACCCACACCACCAGTCTGGATGCCAGTTACTGTTCGCACAGTGATTACCAGCTGGATGCCTATGAGGCCCTGCTACTGGATGCGATTGAAAATGATCGCTCACTGTTTCTGCGATATGACGAAATTGAACTGGCCTGGCAGATCATCGACCCCATTATCAAAGTCTGGGACACCGATCGCGATTTTATCCATACTTACCCGTCCGGCAGTTGGGGGCCGGATGAGGTGAACAAACTGTTTGATCGGGAAGATCACTACTGGCGCAATTCCATTGCTCATGAATAAGTGGTACTGGACCTGGCCAATGACGCTGCACCCAGCAAGCCCACATCGGTATTCATGATCACCTGTACCGGGATGGCGGCCAGCATTGTCTGCATGGGTGGCTTGTCACAAAACACTGTGCGAAAACGTTCAGAGCGCAGGTAATCAATTATCTTCGGTGCAATCCCGCCGGCCAGATAGACGCCGCCCCGCGCCAGACAAGTGATCGCCAGGTTGGCGGCCTGCGCCGCATAGATCTCGGTAAACATGGCCAGTGCCCTGTCCGCCGACGGATCACCCTGCTGCGCCGCCGTTGTAATAGCTGCGGCCGGATCAGCCGCCTGTAACAAAGCGGCACTTTCCAGTCCCTGGTCACGCAGGCACACAAATTCATAGAGTCGGGCAATGCCCTTGCCCGACAGGAAAGTTTCATAACTCACCCGTGGTAATTTTGTTTGCCAATAACGCAATAGTTCTATTTGTTGTGCATCACATGGTGCGAAATCCACATGCCCGCCTTCACTCGGCAAACAGATCAAACGATTGTCATGTTGCAATGTAAACCCCACCCCCAAGCCGGTCCCTGCTCCCACCAATACACGCACACCGTTACGCGCCGCTTCTCCAGGCTGGATGGTAACCAGCTCATCTGCCGGCAACTGCTCAATACCGTAGGCTGTGCCGGTAAAGTCATTGATCAATCTGACAATGGGGATATGTAACTGTGTGGTCAGTTGCCGCGCATCCAGCCGCCACGGCAGATTGGTGACCTGTGCAACCTCATCAATAACCGGTCCCGCCACGGCAAAACAGGCCGTCTTGATCGGCGTTGACAGCTCATTATGGGTCTCCAGGAAAGACGCAACAATCGTTGCCAGATCGTCATAAAGTCGGCTGGGGTATGTCTGCTTGCAGATAATTTTAATACGTCCATCCCTGACCTCTGCCAGGGCAAGTCGACAATGTGTACCGCCTATATCACCGGCCAGGATCACACATACTCCAAACGGCTTGCGGCCGCTTCATCCAGAAACCACTGTATATTGCCGACCGGCTGCACCCGTTGAATGGGATACATCAGTTGTGAATCAGGCTGAAAGACCTCCGCCAGTACCGGTGCCTTGTCTGCACCACAAACCAGCACCATCACCTGTCGGGCCTGATTAATCACCGGCAAGGTCAAGCTAATCCGCCACACCGAGAGTTCTTCGACATAGACTGCCGTCACCTTTTTTTCAGTTTCATCCAGGGCCGGCGTGCCGGGAAACAGTGAAGCGGTATGTCCATCGGCCCCCATGCCCAGCATCACGAGATCGAACTCAGGCAAGCCATTCGCTGCAACCGGGAGTTCTTTAGACAAGACCAGTTCATAGGCCTGCGCCGCCGCATCGGCTGTCGCATGATTTGTATCGATCAGTTGAATTTGCGCAGGCATGAGCGGCAGATGTTGTAACAGTGCAGCGGTGATCATCTTGTAATTACTGTTGTCATCCGTGTGCGGCACAAAGCGCTCATCACCCAGAAAAAAAACCACCTTTGACCAAACCACCGCATCCCGCCACGGTGACTGTGCCAATAATCGATACAAGCCGGCCGGTGTATTGCCCCCGGACAGTGCAACAATAAACCGGCCGTGCGCCAATATTGCCCGTTGCGCCTGTGCAACCCAAAAATCAGCCGCCGATTGATACAAACTGTCTGCATCGGCGTAGACAGAGAAGGGTCTGGCGGGAGGATGATCGGACATTGTTTCGCTATAGTTAAAGGGTCAATACTCATTAGCCTAGCACGCAATAACAGTGTTGGCATCAACACATCAGCATGATATGAAAACCAAACAAAACAGTCTCAATACGGCAACGACAACAGCCCTGCACACGGAAGGTTATCAACGGGCCGAACAACTGTTGGGCGAATGCAGCAACCCGGACGGGTTTCTTGCCGCCGCCAGTGAACATGATAATTATCGGCGGATCTGGGCGCGTGACGGGGTCATCGTCGGTCTGGCGGCATTAATGAGCGGGAATGAAGCCTTGGTCCGCACCCTGCGTGCGACCCTCACCACCCTGGCGCGCTATCAGGGACCCCATGGTGAAATCCCCAGTAATGTGGATACCGGCACACAACGCATCAGTTACGGCGGCACCACCGGTCGCGTTGATGCTGATTTATGGTTCATCATCGGTTGCGGTGAATATTGGCGGGCAACCGGGGACCATGCCTTCCTGGAAAATATCATCCCGGCGGTGGAAAAAACCCGTTTTTTACTCGGTGCGTGGGAATACAACAACCGCGGTCTGCTCTATGTCCCGGCGGCCGGTGACTGGGCGGACGAATACCTGCATGCCGGGTATATTCTGTATGATCAACTGCTCTATCTACAGGCACAACGCACCCTCGCCGTGTTGCATGAATATATCCACGGCTCCTGCGATCATCAACTACTGGAAAAACAGACACACCTGAAACATTTGATCCAGTCCAATTACTGGTTTCATAATGATGATGAAATGCCCGATGATGTTTATCATGAGGTTCTGTTCAAAAAAGGACTGATGGCGGCACCACATTGTCGCGGCGAATACTGGTTGCCCTTTTTCTCTCCCACCGGTTATGGCTACCGGTTTGACAGTTTCGCCAATATACTCGTGTCACTGTTTGGTGTTGCCGGCACGGAACAACAAAATCGGGTTGATGCCTACATCGAAACCATTCTGCATCCTGAACTGCCGCTGCTGCCGGCCTTTCATCCGGTAATTCAACCGGTGGATGAAGACTGGAAACATTTACAAATGACCTTTTCCTACACATTCAAGAACAAACCCTATGAGTTTCACAATGGCGGGCTGTGGCCCATGCTCAGTGGATTTTATGTGGCTGATCTCGCCAAACGGGGTAAACTTGCACAAGCGGAAATCTCGTTACAAGCCATCCACGAGGCAAACCGCAAAGCTCGGGATGGCGAGGAATGGGAATTTGCCGAATATATCCATGGACAGAACCTGCAAGCCGGCGGGACAAAGCAACAGGCCTGGAGTGCGGCGGCGGCTATCATGGCAACCGCTGCCCTGAATAACAAGAAAGTGTTTAATATTGATGGCGACTGACAAACCCGTGCTGCTTTGCTGTGATCTGGATCGCACACTGATCCCCAATGGTCCGCAACCGGAATCACCACAGGCAAGGGAAAAATTTCGACAATTGATCGAACGGCCTGAAGTGAAACTGGCCTATGTCAGCGGTCGGGATAAGCAACTGTTACTGTCAGCCATCGCCGATTATGATCTCCCCGTCCCCGATTATGCCATCGGTGACGTGGGCACCAGTCTTTATCATATCAGGGCAAATGAGTGGCGACTGTCCGGGGATTGGCATCAGCATATCAGTCAGGACTGGCACGGTCTGCAACAACCGGATCTGCAGGAATATCTGCACACATTCCCGCAACTTGAACTACAGGAAACAGAAAAACAAAACCGCTATAAGCTGAGTTATTATGTTGATCCGAAAGTCGATATCAGCACATTACTGACAGTGATTGATCAGACGCTGCAAGCAAACAATATCAGGGCCAATCTGGTGTGGAGTATCGACGAACAGCAAAACACCGGCCTGCTGGATATCCTGCCCGCCTCGGCCAACAAACTCCATGCGATCAACTATCTCATTGCACATGAAGGATTCCAGACGGAAAGGACGATATTTGCGGGAGACAGCGGCAATGATCTGGATGTATTGACCAGCCCGCTGCAAGCGGTACTGGTCAACAATGCCATGCCCGAGATCAAGCAACAGGCGCTGGAGTCAGCCAGACTGCATCACACCGAACAGCAATTATATATCGCCGTTGGTGACTTCATGGGCATGAACGGTAATTATGCAGCCGGGATACTGGAAGGGGTGGCCCATTACCTGCCGGAATACCGGAAGTAACCGGCCACCTCCGTCAATCAGATGCCAATACGTTTCCGTTCCAGACGGCGGATAAACTCTTCGAGAATAATCCGGTACAGGTCATCCTTCAGGAAGTTTGTCTCCACACCGGAATCGATATTGGGGTTATCATTCACCTCAATCACCACACCGGCATCACCGATCTGTTTTACATCCACACCATACAAGCCATCACCAATCAGGTTGGCGGCACGGGTCGCTACATCCAGTATCTTTTTCGGTGTTTCATACACCGGCAAAGTCTGGAAGGTGCCCGACTCTACTGTGCCGGAAGAAGCGTTGTGTTTGTAAATCTGCCAGTGACCGCGCGACATAAAGTACTTGCAGGCAAAAATCGGCTTTTTGTTCAAGACACCGATTCGCCAGTCATATTCGGTATAGGTATAGGCCTGGGCCAGCACCAGCGCTGACTGTTTGAACAATTCCGCCAGATGGGTTTTGAGTTGTTCCTCATCCTCAACCTTGACGATACCCCGTGAAAAAGAACCATCGGGGATCTTCAGCACCATGGGAAAACCCAGTGAATTAACCGCCGTAGCGATGTCTTCTTTCAAGCGATCCTTGCTCAGGATCTGGGTGATGGGTGTCGGCACGCCGTTTGTGTTCAACAGGTCAGCCAGATAAATCTTGTTGGTGCACCGCAGGATGGACTGGGGATCATCGATCACCACCATGCCTTCACTCTCCGCCCGTTTGGCGAAACGATAGGTATGGTTGTCAATGGCAGTGGTTTCGCGGATGAACAGGGCGTCATATTCAGCCAGTCGCACATAATCCTTGCGGGTGATCAACTCTACGTTGATCCCCATCTGTTTGCCGATACTGACAAACTTCTTGAGTGCGGTTTTGTCGCTGGGGGGGAGTTTTTCTTCCGGGTCCACCAGAATGGCCAGGTCATAGCGAGAAAGTTTTTTGGAGCGGGGTTTGCGCCATACTGCCTTGTTGAATCTTTCCAGCGCTTCGGCGAACAGATCTTCTTCGCTGGGTTGCAGGGTATTCAGGGCGCCGGGTTTAATCGACTCGACAAACCATCGCTCGCGGAGTCGGATAGTCAGCACCAGAATGGGACAGGGGTACAATTCAAAAATCTGCCGCCCCAGACTTTCCAGTTCAGGGATATCGGTGTTACCGAAAAACAGTTTCAGGCTGAGGGTATCATTCTCCAGTTGGCGATCATGCAGGGCCTTTTCCAGTAACTGGTTCAGGTTGCCGATGTCCAGACTGTAGAGAGACTTATTACTCAGGTCGTTGATACTGCGCACGGAGGGGATGACCTTGTGGTTTCGCGCCTCGGCCAGCAGTGAGCAATAATAGCCATTGGTCAGGTACTTGTAACTGCGGCAAAGGTTGATCACCTGCACCGCACTGTTATTCAGTGACCCGGGTTGTGACAGGTAGTCCTGTACACTGATCACATTATCGGATGGATAGTAAGCCGTCCAATCCTGCGGCTTGTCGACAACAATTAAAACTGAATGCATGGGGTGTAATGAAACCGGGAAATAACGTATTCGGGTAACAGGTCGGCCGGACAATCGGTACGGTAACGAGAGAGAAAAAATATTTTCATAAAGGCTGGAAAGTCGCCCTTCCTGAACTATACCTATTGCAGCTACTGTTTGCACCCACAGGTTGTCATGTTACCTACCCTGCTTTCCCCTGCCAGTCTCGAAGCCTGTTTCGCCCGTGATTACACGGGTGCGCAAGTCAGGTTCAGGCATGCCTGTGATCGACATGAGCATAGCGTATACCATGAGTTTGTCTATAGCCAAAATGGGCCGGACAACCATAAATTATTGACAGCCACCTGCCGTCTCGGTGCCCCGGATGCGAAACGGCTGCTGGTCCTGCAAAGCGCAACTCACGGTGTGGAAGGCTTCGCCGGTTCGGCCATTCAAATCGATTGTCTGGATTTGTTACACCAATACAAGTTGCCGAACGGGATCGCTGTCCTGATGATTCACGCACTGAATCCCTACGGATTTGCCTGGTTGCGGCGGGTGAATGAAACGGGCATCGACCTGAATCGAAATTTTATTGATTTCACCCGGCCGTTGCCGGTGAACACGGGCTATGCCGAATTGGCTGACGCGCTGTTGCCGGCCGACCCGCAAGCCATGGCGCAGGCTGACGCAAAATTGGCGGAGGCGCGCCACACGCTGGGACAAACGGCGTATGAGCTGGCCGTGAGCGGCGGGCAGTATACCTTTGCCGACGGACTGTTTTACGGTGGACAGGCCGCCAGTCAATCCCGGCTTTATCTGGAAGAGATTTTTCAGCAACACAATCTGGCCCGGTGCGAACAGGTGGCGGTGCTGGATATTCACACCGGCCTCGGTCCCTATGGCTATGGTGAATTGATTTGTGATCATCCGCCCGGCTCAGTCGGTGCACACTGGGCCAGAGAGGTCTATGGCCCCAGTGTCACAGAACCTGCTCTGGGAACCTCCACGTCTGTACCAAAACTGGGACTGGTGGATTATTATTGGCAGGAACAGCTGGGGGATCGTGTCAGCTTTGTCACCCTGGAATTTGGCACCTATTCTGTTGCGGAAATGTTTAACGTGTTACGCCGGGACCATATCCTGCACCGCTCCCCCGTTGACTGGACAGCGCCGGAGACTCAACAGGTCAAAGCGGCGATCCGCAAATTTTTCTATCCTGAACAACCGGACTGGCAGGAAATGATCCTGCTCCGGGGCAGACAGGTCATCAGGCAAGCGTTACAGGGCCTGCAGGAGTTGAAGTAGTCATGGCAAGCGTGCCCCAAACCGTACTCAAATCTGTCGAGCTGTGTCAGGCGACATTGCTGGATCTGGAAGTGCTGGAGACCATCGAGAAGCGTTGCTTTAAAATAGACCGCATGTCACGGCGCAGTTTCAAGCGCATGATACAAAAAGGGAATTGCGATTTTATTCTCGCCAAACAAAACGCCGTCACCTATGGCTATGTACTGGTCCTCTACCACCGCGGCACCCATCTGGCCCGGATCTATTCGTTTGCCGTACTGCCGGAGGCACGCGGTCAGGGTATCGGTGAACTGTTGCTCCAGCACGCAGAAAAACTTGCGGCGGCACGCAACTGTATTTATATGCGGCTGGAGGTCCATCCGCAGAACAGCACGGCAATTCGCCTGTATGAAAAAAATACCTACCATCCATTTGGTCTGTTCAAGAATTACTATGAAGATCACGCCGATGCCTTGCGTTATCAAAAACGAATTTTGTATCGTGAACACCAGTTGGACTTTGTCTCCATCCCTTATTATCAGCAGACCACAGATTTCACCTGCGGCCCGGCCTCGTTGCTGATGGCCATGCAGGCCCTGCGTCCGGAACTAAAACCGGACCGCAGTCTGGAATTGCAGTTATGGCGTGAGGCCACCACCATCTACATGACCTCCGGCCACGGCGGGTGCAGTCCGCTGGGGCTGGCCCTGGCGGCATGGCGTCGGGATTTTCGGGTCGAGGTCTGGATCAACAGTCGTGATGCCCTGTTCCTGGACGGCGTGCGCAGTGAGCCCAAAAAAGAGGTCATGGCCCTGGTGCATGAAGACTTTATGCATCAGGTCAAACAGACCGACATCAAAGTCCATTATGCCGAGGTCAGTCTGGAAGCGCTGGACAAGAGTTTGCAAAAAGGCGGGGTGCCGCTGGTATTAATCAGCTCTTACCACTTTAACCGCACCAAGGCCCCCCATTGGGTGGTGATCAGCGGCGCGGATGACACCTTTATATATATCCATGACCCGGAAGAAGATGAAGAAACCTTCCGCCATGAGACAGATAACATCTATTTGCCCATAGCACGCACCACCTTCAACCGCTCCTTCCGTTTTGGCCAAACCGGCTTGCGTACCGCGGTAATTGTCTACCCGAAATAGTTCACACCGACTATAGGCGCAGGGCCGGAATTGGAGTATAAATTCCGTCCCTGCCTCTCTTTGGAAGCCATTCTGCTTGAACCCCTCCCTGTTGACCCGTGGTCCGTATGACGGCGATCCCTACGCGCAAATTATTTCCGCCTTGCGTGAACACGGCTATATCCGGCTTAACAACGTATTTACCCTTGAGCAATTACAACGGCTTTTTCTGTTCATTAAACAGTCCGGTCAGGCTGACTTCCATCAGGCCGGTGTCGGGCGGGACCAAATTCATCAGGTGAATAATTTTATTCGCCGTGACCACATCTGCTGGCTGGATGAACAACACGATGAAGCGGATTTCTATCTGGAATGGATGGAGGAATTGCGCCTGCGTCTGAATCGTGAGTTGTTTCTCGGCCTGTTCGATTATGAATGCCACTATGCGCACTACCCGAAAGGTGCATTTTACAAAAAACATCTGGATGCCTTTCAGGGCTCGTCCAATCGACGCCTGACCACCATCCTCTATCTCAACCCCGGCTGGCAGACCGGTGATGGCGGTGAATTGCTCCTTTATGCCGCTGACAACCAGACCTTGCTGGAAACCGTTCAGCCCACCTTCGGCAGCATGGTGATCTTCCTCAGCGAGGAATTTCCCCACGAAGTCTTGCCGGTCAACACCTCCCGCTACAGCCTGACCGGCTGGTTCAGAATCAATACTTCCACCGGCATTCATCTCGATCCTCCCGCCTGATGCCTGAAACTTGTCGGCCTGCCGCCTGACAAATACCAGTGGCGCGGAAAAATCATTCCGCATAAGATGCCCATGCCTGTAATCGATAACCGTACCCGCCCGGCACATGACGGGTAAAGAGCCGGCTGTAATCATGATCAGCAAATTTATCGCCTATTTCGTCAATCGTCACCTGCTCACCAACCTGGTGTTTTTCGCCATCATATTCGGCGGCTTGCAGGCCTGGCAGACCATCAAAAAAGAAGAGCGACCGGATGTCACTTATGATCGGGTCCGGGTCTCCGCCAGTTACCCCGGCGCCACCGCTGAAGAGGTGGAACACTTTGTCACCCGTGAACTGGAAGAGGTGTTGCGCGGCGTGGATGGAGTCTATCGGCTCTACAGCAGTGTGGGACGCGGCACCACCACCGTTACGGTGGAGCTGGAAAACGACTACCCGCACAAGGACGAAGCCATCACCGAGATCCGCAACGCCGCACTCAGTGCTGTCCTGCCGCCGGAAGTCCGCGACAAACCCAAAGTCAGGGTCTATAAAAGCTCCAAAAAAGCGATTATTGATATCGCTCTGATCCATCGCGATGCCCATCTGCTGGACAACACGCAACGCCGGGAATTACAACGCATGGCGGCCGCCCTGGAAATGCAACTGGTTAACCTGCCGCAGGTCAACAGCATCAACCGTTCCGGCTATTTACAGGAAGAGTTACAGGTGAATGTGGACCCGGACAAACTGGTCCGGTATCAAATCCCGCTGAGTCAGGTCGTCCGGGAAGTCAGCGCCAATCATATCCGCCAACCGGCCGGCCATATCGAAGTCAAGGATGAACCCAGTGTCACCATCAATGCCCAGCTGGATACAGTGGAAAAACTGCAACCCCTGTATATCCAGGCCGGTTTTCAGGGCAAGGCGGTCGCCCTGGCCGATATCGCCCAGGTGAAAACCGATTTTCGCCGTGAAAAACAGATCATCAAGGTCAACGGCCATGAGTCGATCATGTTCAACGTGGTGAAAAACGGCTCCTTCGGCATCATCGAGTCGCTGGAGGCCGTGCAGCAGGTGGTGGATGACTTTCGCACCCATAACCTGCGCCACTCGAAAATCGATCTGGTGATTCTGGATGATGAATCCTATGACGTGCGTAACCGGCTGTCGATCATTGCCACTAACGGCGCCATCGGGTTTGTCCTGATCCTGCTGACCCTGTTCCTGTTCCTCAACCGGCGTTCCGGAGTCTGGGTCGCCATGGGGATCCCCTTTACCGTGTGCATGACCCTGATCTGCGCCACCGCCTACGGTTACACCATTAACAATATCACCCTCGCAGCGGTCATCATCGTGATGGGGATTGTGGTGGATGACGCCATCGTGGTGGCGGAAAATATCGGTCGTCTGCGGGCGCGTGGTTTGAGTTCTGAAGAGGCCGCGATCCAGGGCACCAGTCAGGTCTTTCTGCCGGTGCTGGCCAGTATTGTGACCACCTGTATTGCCTTTGTGCCCCTGTTTTATTTCTCCGGTCGCTTCGGTACGTTTGTCGCCTTTATCCCGCCCATTGTGTTTCTCATGCTGTTTGCCAGTCTGCTGGAGTCCCTCGTCATCCTGCCGGGCCACATGCATTTTCAGGCGCCCCGTTTTCTGAGCCGCACCAGGGAAGGTAATGCGCCGGCCACACAAAGTGAGCACTGGTTTGACCGTTATGAAAACCGTTATGGTGACCGGTTGATCCGTCTGCTTGAACACAAATACCTTATTCTTGGCGGCTTTGTTCTTCTGTTTGCCGCCGCCCTGCTCATCGCCAATCAGACCATGAAGTTTGTCCTGTTCCCCAATACCGAAACCCGCGAAATTGTCCTGCTGGGTACGGCCGGGAAAAAATCAGATCGGTATGACACGGCCAATATCAGCAAACAGATCGAAAATATTATTCAGCCCTGGATCGGCAAGGAAGTGGTTGGCTTTCGCACCGAGATCGCCCGCAGCCGTCACGGCGGCGTCGCCAGGGAAAACAAATTCCGCATGATTATTGAAATCGTGCCCCGGGAGGATCGTGACCGGTCCGCCGATGAGCTGGTCGCGATCTGGAAGGCCGAGGTGGATCAAAAGGTCAAGGGACTGAAAAAGCTGGTGGTGCAAAAAAGTCGCTGGGGCCAGACTTCCGGCAGTGCGGTGGAAGTCGTTATTCTGGAAAATGATGACGCCATGCGCGACAAGGCCGCCGAAAAACTGCTCGCCGCCATGCAGCAACATCCCGATCTGGTCAATGCGGAGATAGACCGCCCGCTCAAACTGCCGGAATACAAAATTGACATCCTGCGCGACAAGGTAAAACGTCTTTCCATCAGCCCGCTGGATATCTCCACCACCATTCGCGCCTCACTGGAAGGCAACATTCTGTATGAACTGCCCAACGGTAACGAACATATTGATGTCCGTCTCTCGGTGATGGAACAGGCCAAACAGAACATCGAAAGCATCCTGACTATCCCGGTGGAAAATCGCAGTAACTATCTTGCGCCGCTCGGTGATCTGGTCACCATCAACAAGGTGGAAACACCGTTATCCATCAACCGGCGCGACGGGCGTCGCATCAGTACCGTGCTGGCCGATCTGAAAAAAGACGCGCACAAGACACCGCTGGAAATCGCCCTGGATCTGGAACAGGGCGTGTTCCGCGACATCATCAGTCAACAGCCCTCCACCAGTCTGAACTTTGATGGTGAAGTGGCCGATACCCGCGAATCGAAAAATGATTTGCGGAATGCGATTGTCATGGTTGTTCTGTTGATCTTTGCCATCCTGGCCATGCTGTACAACTCCATGACCCGTCCGCTGTTGATCATGCTGGCGATCCCGTTCGGAATGACCGGGGTGATCTTCGCGTTCTGGCTGCACGGGCAAACCCTGTTCGGGTTCTTTGCCGCAATCGGCGCACTGGGTATGGCCGGGGTGGTGATTAATGACGCGATTATCATGCTAAGCAAACTGGAACAGGATTTTCACCGCAACAGCTACCCGACCGTAAACGAAAACATTGCCCGCATTGCCCAGACCCGTCTCAAGGCCGTGGTACTCACCACCCTGACCACCGTTGCCGGCGTCTTGCCCACTGCCTACGGCATTGCCGGTTATGACGCCATGCTGGCAGAGATGATGCTGGCCCTGGCCTGGGGACTGTTGTTTGGTTCACTCATCACATTGTTGCTGGTCCCCTGCCTGTACAGTATGTTGCAGGATATGGGCAAGTGGCTGCAGATGGAGATCAAATGAACAAGCCACACCGATTCGCCTTTTCATTGCTGGTTGCACTTTGTGTGCCGACCCTGCAACTGCATGCCACCCCGGTCGAACTGACGTTAAAGTCATTTATCCAGCGTGCAACACAGACAGATGTGGTGTTTGAGGCCATTCTTGCGGATCAAATGGCCATTCAGTATCGCCGTGATGCCCTGCTGCCGGACAGCGATATCATTCTGTCACTGAAACACCAGTATAACTTTTACATCGATCAGGATCGGGGCAACCCGGAAGCAAGTCTGTCACTCAGCAAGCTGTTTCCCCTGAGCGGGACCGATATCTCGCTCAGTTACAGCAAATCATCATCCATCATTACCACGACCGATGAAGCCGGCCTGCAATTACTGGTCTCACAACCCATCGCGAAAAACGCCTTTGGCAAGGGCACACGACTGCTGGATCAGGCGATTGGTGTGCAAAACGATATCCTGCGCCACCAAATTATTGAGGCCTACGAGGACTATCTCGCCGGACTGAGCACCATTTACTACAACTGGTACTCGGCCTACGAAAACCTCCGGCTCGGACGTGCTTCGCTGCAATCCAGCGAAAAACTGCTGGAAAACATCCTGGCCCGGCAACGCCAGAAGATCGCCCTGCCCATCGATGTGAACAAAATGAGGTTGTTGTTGATCGGCAAGCGGGAGAATCTGGTTGTCCTGCAGGAGATCCATGACACCCTGGCCAACCTGATCAATAAATCCATTGGTCATCCGGGTGGTGAATTGATACCGGTCAAACCTGAGCTGCCGGTGGCCGGTGTCAACTTCAACGCGGACTACAACACCTTCACCCAGACCAGTCGCACCTATCGCATCCTGCGTCTGCTCGAACAGGAAGGGACACTGGAGGTTAAAAAGGCCGCCGATGATTTGTTGCCATCCACCAATCTGCTGTTGGGTTACAAGCTTGAAGGAGAAGACTGGGGTATCCGGGATCGTGAGGCAAGTTACTTTGCCGGGATATCTATCAGCTGGCCGTTGGGACGCCGTGTCGATACCGCCAAATACAAGCTGGCACAAATCGAACACAAGAAAACCGTCCTCTCCAATCGGAACAAATATGAAGAGTTGCATACCAATCTGAAAAATCTCTACCTGCAAATTCAGCGGGAACAAAAACTGATCGATATCGCCGCTGAGAAGATCAAACTGGCCGCCGCTATCCTGCGCGATGAAGCGGAAAATTATTCGTTTGGCAAAGTCAGTCTCAATGACTATCTGACAGCCGTGAACCAGCTGGACCAGAACCGGTTTAATCTGGTGGAACACAGTGTGCGCTTGAACAAGTTATCGGTGGAATGGTTGCGCCTGACAGATCGCCTGGTGGATGAGAGCGTGCTGGAAAACCGCAAACCGCAGGCGCCGGTTAATCTGCCACACTGAATGAACCCACCGATCCGGTTGACCTACAAACCGATCATATAGCCCTCTTCCAGATAGGCCTCCTCGATATCCGCATCGGTGGGTTGTTCGTCCAGACTGATTTCATCGAAAAACCGGTAGTATTCCAGTCCCTCCAGGATGCCCTCCGCATAAGACCGTTTGGCAAAGTAGATCCGGGACTTGTTCTTCAGCCGATCCAGTTCACCGCTGTGGTTGGCAACCACCACGGCCAGAGTATCGCCCAGTAACATCTCTTCATCATTGCCGGAATCACCGACGACAAAGATTCGCTCCAGGGGAATGCCCCATTTCATGGAGAGATAGCGAATAGCCAACCCCTTGGAGGCACGGATCGGCAATACATCAAGATTTTTCTCTTCAGAAAAAATCAACTTGGCGTGGAGGTCACGGTGACGCAAGACCGTTTTGATTTTTGCAATCGTTGGCGCCAGATTTGGATCCACTGCATAACTGATTTTATGGTCCCGTTGTTCCGTCGCCGGCAACAGTTTCAGCCCCGGTAATCTGGAGATGAGGTCCTGTAAATCATCACGCTCCCAGCGATAATCAATATGGTGTTTCCAGCTGATATCCTCCACCAGTCTGTCCTTGTGATGGGCATAGTGAATCTCGGTACCCACCGAGGTAATCAGAATATCCGGGCACGGGATATTGCGCTTTTTGAGAAAACGCTGCGCTGATTCGATGGAGCGGCCGGTTGCGATCCCAAAACCGGTATGCCTGCCCTGTTTTTTGATATAGGCCATCAACAAAGCCAGGCTCTTGTCATCACCCAACAGGGCATTATCAATGGCAGAGAAGGCCAACCGATCCACGGTGGGCAGTCGACTCTTGCCGGTAGGCTGAACATGGGTTTTGTGTTTCGTATCCAGGATCCGCGCCACCTGAGACAAATAGGTTGCTGCGTGTCCCGGCCAGGAGAAATGGCGGTGTGCACCCTTGATACCGTTCTGCGAACAACGCCGCCACAATTTTCGCTCATTCAACAAGCGCAGCAGTTTTTCCGTCAACTCCACGGTATCCAGAGGATCAAACAGGAAACCGTTATTGCAATAGCGCACAATATCTTTTGGTCCACCATCATTGGTGGCGACGATGGGAATACCGCTGGCCGCCGCCTCGATCAGGGTAAGTCCAAACGGTTCAACCAGGGCGGGATTCACAAAGACGCCGCGTGATTTCGCCGCCAGTCGATAGAGGATGGGTACGTCATCAGACTGATGGTGTTTGGGATAGGCAACCTTGCCGTAGAGATCGTACTTGTCCACCAATAGAAGGATCTGGTTCAGTACCTCTCGTTGCCCTTTGGGCATCTCGGAAATATCGTCTCGATTACCGGCAACGATCACCAGATTGGCTTTATTCTGCAATTCACCGGATTCTCCATACGCCTTGATTAAGCTGATTATGTTTTTCCGTTCATCTGCTCTGGACAGGGCAAGAATGATCGGGAGAGCGGGTTTATGGAGAAAACGCGCCAGTTGCTGATAGATAGTCGGTTTAAACATACCACGTTTGGGCGGATGAAAACGACTCAGGTCCACACCCGGCGGAATCACAAACATGCGTCGGGGATGGTAATTGTCATAACGTTCATACTGCTCCTCCACTTCCTGCTCGGTGCTGGTCACCACCAAAGCGGCTGTACCCAATGATATCTCCTCCGCCTCAATACGCTGACAAATATGATATTGTTTCTGGATCGCCTCTTCACTGACTCCCTTGTGCAAGAGTTGTTTGAGTTTGTCGCGGCCCAGTGAATGGCCGGTAAATACCATGGGTACACCCAACAAACCGGCCAATCGGGCGCTCACATAACCGGCATCGGCATAGTGGCCATGCACCACATCCGGCACATGACCCACATCACGGATATGTTGCAGGGCCTGATCGATAAAGCCATCCAGATGCGGCCAAAGCACCTCTTTGCGCAAATAGCGGCGTGGGCCGCAATCCAGACGCACGATATTGGCACGTTCCGAAAGCGGTTCGATATGCCGGGTATAGTCGGTGGAAAGTTTGCTGTCGAAAACACGGCGTGTCAGCAGATCCACGCGCTTGACACCCGGCTGTTCCGCCAGCGCCTTGGCCAGCTCCACCACATACAGGCTTTGGCCGCCGGTATCCGCATCGCGACCCAGTTCCATTGCATGCCCGCGGATCAACCCATGGACGCTGATGAGCACCAAATAGAGTCCCTGCTCACCCTGTCGCTTCATGATATTTTCCAATCCTTGCGACAGTCCGCATATAACCGGGGATTGTTGCTTGTTGCGCCCTGTTGTTGGCAAATTTGCGCAGCAAACCAACCGGCGCGCTGCAGGGTAAGCGCATCTTCCCACCCCGCCAGTAAACCCAGGATACAGACCGCGCTGAAACCATCACCGGCTCCCACCGTATCCACCAGTTTGGGGACCGGGCTCGGCACGGCTTGGATCAATTCAGTGCGGCTCCGGATAAAGGCCCCGTCCGCACCACGGGTCACGATGATCTTTTGCAAATTATATTTATCAAGCATGTGTTGTGCACTGAGTTCCAGTTGCGGCAGGCCGGTGTCCGAATCGGTCAATATCGCCAGTTCTGCATCATTCACTTTCAGAACCGTCACTCCCTGACTCAACGTCTCAATTTGTTGTCTAGTCCACCAGGGAGCACGTAAATTGATATCAGCAAATACAGTGCCAACCGCTGTGCGCAACTGTTGCAACAGTGTCAGCATCGGTACAGTGCGTGCGATCAAACTGCCGTGATAGAAAAGTGTCACCGGAAATTGTTGCAGGATTTTCTGTGCGGCATCGGCATTCAGGTGGTCGTAGGCCGCATCGGACATGATATCGAATGAGGGTTGCCCGTCCTGTACAGTAACCCTGACCTGACCGGTGGGGTAATCGGCATCCTCTTGCACGCCGGCCGTGATCATGTCCCGGTCCTGCATGGCCTGCCGGATCTGTTGTCCGAGATCATCGCGGCCAATACGACTGATCAAAATCGGTGCAAGTCCGAATCCCTGTAGATGCCAGGCGACATTAAATGGTGCACCGCCTGGTACCACCCGCCCATCATCAAAGACATCAAACAAAACTTCGCCGAATATTACAGGATGTCCGGTCATTCTATCGCCTGTTCTCCCTTGTTTTGTTAGAAGAATGACAGTGAGTGAAAACAGCGCTGCACGTATCTGCAAAGTATAGCCTATTCATCCCTGTATTAATTTTGCATGCTGTGCTAAATAAGGCTTTAATCACAAGGGATTATATGTAACAGTTAAGCAATCACCGACAGAGAATGTATGAAAACCAAATCCGTCATCAAAGCCGCCTATAAGATCCTTGAGGCATCCATTCTCACCCATGAAGGCAAACCTGTCGGCACCGTAGCGGCACTCAGTTCACCGCATCTGGCGGCAGCCAATTACGAAGAGTGTTTTATCCGGGACTTTATCCCCTCTGCACTGGTTTTCCTCGCAGATGGTCGCGGTGATATCGTACGCAACTTCCTCACCACAGTCCTGAAACTACGTACCCGGGAACGCACCATCGCCGGTCATGAGATACAACCCGGTGTGATGCCGGCCAGTTTTCGTGTTGTTACCGATCAGGACGGCAATGAAAATATTCTGGCTGATTTCGGTGAAAAGGCCATCGGCCGTGTTGCGCCGGTGGATTCCATGTTGTGGTGGATCATCCTGCTTTATATCTACCAACAATCCACCGGTGATACGGAACTGGCACAGAAGCCGGAGTTTCAGGACACCATGAAGCAAATCCTCCACTTGTGCATCAGGGATTCATTTGAAGTCAGCCCTGCGCTGCTGGTGCCCGATGCCTGCACCATGATCGATCGACGGATGGGGATTTATGGTCATCCTCTGGAGATCCAGTCATTGTTCTTTGGTGTACTGCGCGTCATTCACAAATTGCTGGATGACCCCATGCCGGATAAAAAAAATCACTCCCTGTTGGAAACCGCCTTTACCCGTGAACGCGCCTTGCAAAACTACGTGCGAATTTTTTACTGGATGGATCTGGAACGCCTTAACGAAGTCCATCGCTACACCACAGAAGAGTTCGGCCCCGACAGTCGCAATGTATTGAATATCTACCCGGAATCCATCCCGGACTGGATCACCGAGTGGTTACCGGATGAGTGTGGATATCTGGTCGGAAATGTCGGTCCCAGTCGCATGGATTTTCGCTATTTTTCACTGGGCAATTTGCTGGCCGTCATCTTTGGCCTGGCCACGGATGTGCAGTCAGAAAAGATCATGCGCCTCTATGAACAGCGCTGGGACGATTTGATCGGCTCCATGCCGCTGAAAATCATCTACCCGGCCATGGAAGGGCTGGAATGGCAGGTTCGGACCGGCAGTGACCCGAAAAATGTCCCCTGGTCCTACCAGAACGGCGGAAATTGGCCGGCCCTGCTGTGGAGTTTTGTCGCTGCCGGGCTGAAAACCGGCCGGGGCGATCTGTGTGAACGGGCCTTTCAGATTGCCGTACGCCGTATCGGCACGGACAACTGGCCGGAGTACTATGACGGCCGCTCCGGACGGCTGATTGGCCGCCGCTCCAACAGCCAACAGGTATGGAGTGCCACCTCGCTGATCCTCTCCCACAAACTGCTGGAAAATCCCGATATGCTGGGTATATTGCCCTGAGACAGCACGTCAGTGATAAAGATTTACAGATACAGTACCTGACCGCTGTCCAGAAGACGGCTCTATCTATTTGTTTTTATTAATCATTTTTTCACATATCCGTCTATGGTCCGATACCGGTTATTTTCCGCCTGCGGCGCCCTTCATGCATTCGGATTATTGACTACACTTTTTTACAGGCTGTTCACAAACCGGAGTTGGGTCTGTCCTGTTAATCAACCCGGTTTACTGAACATAGAGAAATTTAGCGGGTCCTGATACCTTGACTGACAAACCATCCCAATCCGCAGAAGAACGCATTCGCGCCCTGAAGCGCTCGTATTTTGAGCAGTTACCCGAGCGGGTGACAAAGCTAAAATCCATCTGGAGCAATCTTTACAGTGCCAACTGGCAACAGCCGGATCTGGAGACTTTCCATCGTGAAATTCACAGTCTGGCAGGTTCGGGCGAAACCTTCGGCTTTCGCATCCTGAGTCAAAAAGCCAGACAACTGGAAAAATTTTTCACCGACTCATTGGGCAAACTGCCTCCGAAACCGGAAATCATCGACCAACTCCAGGCCCTGCTCAACTCGCTAGAAGAGACCATCTGCAATTTGTCGCCGGATACTGAATCCATCACTGAACTGTTGCCACTCACTATCAATATACAAAGGCAAGACAAAACGGACAAATGCAACGAAATTATTATCCTGCTGAATGATCAACTTCAGGCCGAAGGACTGGCGGCACTGTTTGGCACCCGAAATCTGAACGGCCGAATCTTCGCCGATGCCGACTCAGCCTGCAGGTACATTTCCGAAACTCTGCCACAGGCCTTTATTATCGAAGTAAGTAACAACCATCAGCAGGGTGGAACCATTCAGATTATCCAAACAATCCATCAACGATACCCTGACTTGCCCATTCTGGTTGTGTCAGAACATGACGACATTGCGACCCGGCTGGCAGTGTTACGCGCCGGCACCAACCACTTCTTCCCAACCCCGCTGAACACAAAATTGCTGTTCGATACCCTGCACAGACTGGCCACACCACGGGCGCAAACGCCTTATCGTGTTCTGATTATTGATGACGATGAGCCATTGGCCCAATTCTATGCCGAGACGATGCGCATGGGTAACATCATCGCTGACATTGTCAGTCAACCGGAACAGAGTATTGACAAAATCCAGTCCACCTTGCCGGAACTGATCCTGCTGGATATTCATATGGAAGGGATCAACGGCATCGAACTGGCCGGTCTCATCCGTCAGTATCCTCAGTTTGAAACCATCCCGATCATTTTTCTCTCCACCGAAACGAATATCCGGTTTCAGCTTTCGGCAATAGATCAGGTCGGCGACTTCATTAAAAAACCTGTCTGGCCGGAGTACCTTGTCACCACTGTCACCTCCAAGTGTCGCCATGCCAGAAAACTGCGCGAGACACGCCAAAGTCTGGAAAACACCTTGCGGGAATATGAAAGCCAGAAGCTGGCCATGGATCAACATTCGATCGTGAGCATTGCAGACAAGCATGGCAATATTACCTACGTCAATCACCGTTTCTGCGATATCAGTGGCTATAGCGAAGCGGAGTTAATCGGCATGAATCACCGCATCATCAAATCAAATGAACATGATAATGACTTTTATACCGCGATGTGGCAAACCATCAGCAGTGGCAATGTCTGGCACGGCGAAATAAAAAATCGTAAACGCAACGGCGATTGTTACTGGGTCGAATCAACTATCGTCCCCTTCCTGGATGAGTCAGGACAGCCCTATCAATATATTTCTGTCAGGACAGATATTTCCGAGATAAAGGAAAATGAAATCGCGCAAAAAAATGCGCAACGCAGGCTGTCAGAACAAAATACCGCACTGGTCATTCTGACCAACAACGAAAAATTGCTGGAACGTGACAGAAAATCCGCGCTGGAAATTCTTACCGAAGTCACCACAGAAACTTTGCATATTGATCGCACCAGTATCTGGCTGTTCAGTCCGGAAAAAGATTTTCTGACCTGTGAAACACTCTATGATGTCAAAAACTGTAAACACCTGATACCGGAAGAGCCAATTTGGGCAGACAGTCTGCCGGAGCATATCGATAATGTCATCAATGAACGCATCTATGTCCTGGATGACAGTACTGCCTCACGACATGGTATCCAAAAGCCGGATCCATACTACGACCAGCAAGGCGTAATGGCAGTTATGAGTGCGGCTATTTATGCCAATGGCCAGTGTATTGGAATGATCTGTTTCGAGCATTTATCCAGTAAACGAAAATGGTGGCCGGAAGACACCAATTTCGCCACGACCATCGCTGATTATGTCAGCCTCCTGTTTGAACAGTGGGAACGCATGCATATCCAGCAAGCCTTGCGGGAAAGTGAGTTCAGGCTGAAACAAAGCCAGGAATTCGCCAATATCGGTACCATTGATCTTGAAATTCCAACAATGCAACTTTACTGGTCCAAGCTGGTTGCACCCTTGCTAGGCTATGAACCGGGCACCAGGGCATCCTATGACAGGTTTATCAATGCCGTTGACCCACGCGACAGAGACAACCTGATCGCGGATATCACAGAATGTATTGAAGACGGTGATGAGTTTAATCGGGAATTCAGGGTAATCTGGCCGGATGATTCCATTCGCTGGATATCCGGCAGCGGCAATATCACCTATAGCGAAGATCACACGCCTTTGCATATGCTTGGTGTGTTACGTGATATCACCTCGCAAAAGAAGGTCCAGGATGCATTGATCCTGGCCAAGGAAAATGCCGAACAGGCCAACAAGGCCAAATCTGAATTCCTGTCCCGCATGAGCCATGAACTGCGCACACCCATGAATGCCATTTTGGGGTTTGCTCAACTGCTGGAAGTGGGCGAAGACAAAATGTCTGAGGCACAGCTGGACAGTGTCAACGAAATCCTCAAGGCCGGTCGACATTTACTGGAATTGATCAATGAGGTGCTGGACCTGTCCAGAATTGAAGCAGGCAAGCTGGAGCTGCATTGTGAACAGATTCATTTCCATTCCCTGCTGGATGAATGTATCAAGCTCGTTTTGCCGCTGGCACGGGAGAAAAACATCCGGATAAACAATAATCCGGACGAAAAACAACATATCCATGTATTCGCTGATCGAACCAGACTCAAGCAGGTTATCGTGAACCTGCTGGGCAATGCGATTAAATATAATAAACCCCGGGGCTCGATCAGCATCGACATATCAACCGAACATGATCGGCTGGCCAGAATCAGTATCAGCGACACCGGGCTTGGTATACCGAAAGATCAGCAACCCTATATTTTCCAGGCCTTCGAGCGTGCAGGCTCCGATAACTCCGGCATCGAAGGCACGGGAATCGGTCTGGTCATCACCAAACATCTGGTCGAACTGATGGGTGGTTCAATCGGTTTTACCAGCAACCCGGAGCATGGCAGTACATTCTGGATAGAATTACCGCTGGAACAGGAAGTTGCCGATATTCATATTCACCAGAAAGTCATCCGCAGCGTCAAACACGATGCGAACATCGTCTTCCCTGATCAATTCAATATTCTTTATGTGGAAGACAATCCAGCCAATCTTAAACTGGTGAATAATATTCTGGGTAAACGCAAACAAATTGCCCTGACCACAGCGACTACCGGCGAAGACGGACTGAAACTGGCGCTGGCCACCCTGCCGAATCTGATTTTAATGGATATCAATCTGCCGGGCATGGATGGATTTGAAACCTTCAGTCAAATCAAATCATATGAGAAACTGAAAAACACACCGATCATCGCCATCACCGCCCAGGCCATGCCCCACGACATCGAACGCTATATCAAACACGGTTTTAATGAATATCTGGCAAAACCCCTGGATCTTAATCAGCTGCTGGAAGTGATCGATGGGTACATGTCTGCTGAAAACCACAAAAAGAATCGCGCCTGATCCCCTGACGATCATTAAGCCAATAATAATAGATTGGCATTCGCTGCTTCCTTGCCCATTACAAAAGACTAACCGGTCTTAACGTGGGCCTGGAAAGTGTCAACTCGATAATCAGTACAAGCGGCGGCAGGCTGGTAATTCAGAACATGGCATCAACCGGGGCCAGGGTCAGTATCATTTTCGCCGATCAGGTTGCCGGAAAATCAGCAATGGTCGATCCAAACAGCTAGAGCGATGTCAACACCGCGTGGATGTTGGAGAATTCGCGTGCAATTGTTTCTGTTAATTCATCCGCCCCGGTCAGATCATTATTTCGGGCATTCTCCATCAGTACCCTGCATGTCTCACTCAGAGACAATGCACCGATATTGGCACTGCTGCCTTTCATGGTGTGGGTAATTCTCGCCACCGCTTCTTCGTCGCCATTCTCAACTGCATCTTGCAAGGCAGGGATATGTTCCTGCATGGAGGCGTTAAACGCTTGCAGGACATCGAACAACCCCTCTTCCATGATCTCATGCAATTCATCAATGGCAGCAGGGTCGAGTATTTGTTTCAGGCTGTCCATGTTGATACTGCCGGGCGGCACAGCCGTCAGTGTAACCGTATGATCGTTTTCGACACACAGCCATTTATGCAGTTTCTCCGACAGAACATCAAGTTCAACCGGCTTGGCAATGATATCGTTCATGCCTGAATCAAAACACATCGACATCGCATCCGGTGAGGCATTGGCCGTCATGGCCAGTACCGGGACATCCTTGTTTGTGCCTGCATTTTCCAGTTTGCGTATTGCCCTGGTTGCATCAAAGCCGTTTAACACCGGCATTTGGCAGTCCATTAGAATGATGTCGTATTTTTTCTCCTGCAGCATGGCCATGGCAATCTGACCGTTTTCCGCCACATCTGCGATGATACCGAAATGTCGCAACATGGCGGCCGTCACTTTCTGGTTGACAATATTATCCTCAACCATCAATACATTCTTGTTTGACAGCGCGGAGACCTTAGCGCCACTCATACACAGCCTCAACACGATTGCCTTTGGAATTGTATTGCATGGATTTCACCAGTGTTTTGATCAGGGCGATACCACGTCCCCGTATGCCTGTCTCCGGCATATCAGCGGGTGTATTGCCGTGATCAAAACCAGGTCCGCTGTCTTCCACAACAATGGTCAATTCCCCACCACTATTAACCGGCTTGTGATAAAGCTCTATCTTTACCCAACCTGACTGCAATTCGTGTAATTTTCGTTCCCGTGCAAGATAGTAATTCTCAAACGCATCATTGGATAACTTTTCCCGCGAGTTCAAACCAAGCACCCCGTAATCCACCGCATTAAGATAGAGTTCTGACAGGATCAGGAACAGATCTTCCTTGTAGCGGTGCAGGCCCTGAATATCCCGTAAAATACTCATCAGGACAGGCAGTGGGTCGATCTCATGCAGGGTATCATCTCTGAACAGAAAGGAGAGTTCCCAGTTTCCCGGCTGAATCATTGAGGTATTGGCTGCCGCCGTTTTCTTCACACCGAAAAAACTGTCATCACACACAAACTCAACAAAAGACACATCATCCTGCTGTGTATAGCCAGCACGGAAATTTTCCAGGTGTTCGACAAAGGACTCCACGAAACAGTCACCGACGAAATGTTTGGATACCAGTAATTCCTCGAACCGTTCCTGGCCATAAAACTCACCGGCAGGATTCATGGTTTCAATCACACCGTCAGAGTAGGCAATCAGCCTGTTACCGGGTTCGAGCTGGATCCTTTCCGGGGCATGGCTCAATACCTTGTGGTCAACCACGCCCAGCGGTAAATGGCTGGATGGAATTCGTGACACAATTTTATTCTTGTCGTTTAAAATCAGAATATCCGGGAATCCGCCGTTCCAGATGGTTGCGGTAGCACTGTACGGATCGAGTTGCATAAGCGTCGCCGCCAGAAACATGCCGGTTGGCAATAACTGTTTCAGGCGCTGGTTAATCTCGACCAGAATCTCTTCGATAGAAAAACCCTTGTTACACATGGCATAGAAAATTTGTGCTGCCGGTAACGCACCCAGTGCCGCTGCAAGACCATGCCCGGTAAAATCCCCGACGAGCATATAAATGATGCCTGAGGGTTGGCGTGTCACCAACAGGATATCGCCGTTAAATGTTGCCGCCGATTGTCGATAGCTGCAGATCATGGGCAGATCCGGCTCGCCCTGCTGCATCAGTTTGGAGAAAATCTGTTCTGCCACCTCCTGTTCGCGCTTCAGGTAGCCTTGGTACTCTTCCAGTTCCCGATTTTGCTTGGTGACAGTTTCATGCAGATGGCGGATCCGCTCCATGGCCTGGATTTTCGCCTGCAAAATGGTGCGATTGTAGGGTTTGGTAAGAAAATCATCACCACCGCTGGAAATACACTCGACCAGTGCATCTTCATCGGTAATCGCCGTTAAAAAGATGATAGGGACAAAACTGCGGGTTTCCTGCTTGATTTGCCGGGTTGCCTCATAACCATCCAGCACCGGCATCATCACATCCATCAGAATGATGTCCGGTGACTCCTGGCGGAACAGGCGGACTGCTTCTTCACCATTACTTGCCTCGATAACGACATGGCCGCTTTTTTTCAGCATCGCCTGTAATATCAGACGGTTTGCCTGCTCATCATCTACAACGAGGACTTTCATGCTTTCACCCGTCAGGCCTGCATGCCATCAATTATCTTGATCGTTCAACACGACAGGCCGGACGTTATAAAAGAAGTCAGGATATCTTAAATAATCGCTCAAAATTGGCAATCGACAGGATCTTTTTAATTTCATCCTTACAGCCGGTAATGGTAATGTCGGCTGAATCATTGCCGGCATGTTCCCTTAGCAGGAGCAGCATGCCCAGAGCTGAACTGTCGATGTAGTCAGTCCCGTTCATTTTAATGACATATTTGGCATCAGGGCGTTGATCCCGGTATGCACCGCGAAAATCCTGGTGCACATTAAAATCAAAACGACCGTCAATGCTGATTGTGACTTCTTTGCCGCCGTCGGCAACACTTTGTGATATACCCATATTGATTTACCTTCCCGTATTATTATCACTCTATATCGACCAATTTTGTCTAACTTTAGAACAAATCGATCTCACCTTCACTCATTGAAGACTGATTTACCGCCTTGTTGGGTTTAAAATCGTCATGCTCAATGAAAGCAACCAGTTCATCCCGCATTTCACTCACTTTTTTGAATGCTTCTTGTCGGGAAAACATCTCAGCCTGGTTGTCCTGTACGAACTGGGTCTGCAAGCGTCTGATAATATCTTCCAGCTTCTCAACATGCCTGGCACTGTGTTCCACGATTTGCCGCAACATGTCTTCAAATTGTAGCGAGCGAACGGCATTTCCGACACTTTCATTGATGCGGTCTGTCATTGTCCCCACCGAGCCCAGATGCTTGCCCACCAACTCATTGTTTTTATTTACTTTTTCAATCATTTTACGGACTTCTTCCTTGGACTTCATTGCCATGCTCATGTCCTTGGAAGCAATTTTCTGAATCGTGTTCTGGGCATTATCAATATTCTTGCCCGCCACACTCACCACCGTCTTGATCTCGTCACTGAAACGATTGGAATGTTGTGACAGGTTGCGTACCTCATCTGCCACCACCGCAAAACCGCGTCCCGCTTCACCGGCGCGAGCCGCCTCAATTGCCGCATTTAAAGCCAACAAATTGGTTTGATCAGCGATGCTTTTCACATCATCAAGCAATTTCACGACCTTTTCCATCTGCAGACTGGTGTCATTAATAATATGCACCATCTCCATACTTTGCACGCTGACCTCTACAGTCTGATCGACAAAAGAGTCGAGCAATGTTTGGGTGTTTTCAGTAAAGGATTGAAAACTGCTGCCTGCTTTTTCCGGGTCATCACTGTTACCTTCACGCAAGGTGTGAATCACTTCCAGCACCAGATTGGTCTGGGAACGGGCGTGGTCATTCAAGCTGGTAAAGTTGCCCTGCAGGGCATGGATGGCATCCGCCACAATGCCTTTGGTCTGTCTCAGATCGGCCTGCACAATGTCGAGTTCCTTCAGCAGGTTGGTCACGATATCGTCCAGTACTGTATGCCATTGCCTGCTGCAAATATTGCACTCGGATTCGATCGCGATTGTTACCGCATCGTTTTTCGCAGAGAATGCCCACAACCAGCTTACTGATACCAGGAAAACGAACACCATCGCCACCCACAATTGATGCACGGCCAGCCAAACCAAAGCAGCGGTCGTCAGCAAGGCTGCAACGCTTTTCTTCAAACGTGGACGATTTTTCAATGACACACTCCGTCCGGAATCGGACCTGTCTTCATTATCTTATTTGCGGATTAATTTATTCATTCTTAAATGAATATCGGACAGATCTTTTAAATAGATTAGAAAATTAGTCAGGCATTATATGCACGCAACGTGCTTTGTCCTGCTTGTCCTTAGGTTTCGTAATATAATTGTTCTGACGGATAAAAAAATGCCCTGCAAAGCAGGGCAAGGGTGTGTTTGCGCATTTCTGCGCAGGGGGAGGAAACGTTATGAAACGTACATCTGCCTCAATAACACATGAGGAGATTTCACCTAACTCACCCTTTGTTTCGGTCATACGTCACTGATCCTTTAGCAATTTTTAACAGAAAATTCCTTTCCTGAACAAAACTTGTAAGTTAATGATTTTTAGGATATTTTAACCGCTGCTGCAGCATTAACTGTATAATAAACAATCAATTTTTTTCGGATAGCGGTTAAATCATGACTTTGAGGTCTTAATCCATGAGGTTTAAACATCATTTCGCCCAGTCAACAGCCTTTTGTTTGTTGTTTCTTTTCCCGTTTGCCGTCTTTGCCGGCGGTGATGCCGCACCGGGGCAGCGTCTGGATCTGACGACCGGCTGGGTTGGTATTACATGTGTTGTTATTTTTTGTCTTGCCTATGTCATGGTGGTTGGGGAAGAGTTTCTCCATTTGCGAAAATCCAAACCGGTCATCGTCGCTGCCGGGATCATCTGGTTTCTGATCGGTATTACCTATGCAAGTCATGGTGATACAACAACAGCCGCAGCAGCGATTCGACACAACCTGCTGGAATTTGCTGAATTGATGTTGTTCCTGCTGGCGGCCATGACCTACATCAATACCATGGATGAGCGCCAGGTATTCAGCGCCCTGCGCAGTTGGCTCATCGGTCGCGGCTTTTCCCTGCGCAAGATTTTCTGGATCACCGGCCTGCTTGCCTTCTTTATTTCCCCGGTGGCGGACAATCTCACCACTGCACTGCTGATGGGTGCGGTTGTCATGGCCGTCGGCGGGAGTAATTCCGCTTTTGTCATTGTGGCCTGTATCAATGTCGTTGTGGCTGCCAATGCCGGTGGCGCCTTCAGTCCGTTTGGTGATATCACCACGCTGATGGTATGGCAAAAGGGCATTGTTGAGTTTCATGAGTTCTTCAACCTGTTTATCCCTTCGCTTATCAACTGGCTGGTCCCTGCCTTCATTATGTCATTTACGGTCCCACGGGCGGAGACCCCCGAGGGGAGTAAAGAAAAAATTGCGGTATTACCCGGCGGTTATATTGTGATTGGATTATTTGTTCTGACCATATGTCTGACTGTCGCCGGCCATAACTTCCTGCACCTGCCGCCTGTCATCGGCATGATGACCGGTTTGGGTCTGTTGAAATTCTACGGCTATCGCATCCGGCGCAAGGAACTGGCCAAGCCCATGGTCAACAGCAGCGGTCCTGAGCAACTGGATATCAATGAACACCTGTTATTGCAGTATTACAAACCACGCTACAGGGCCTTCGATATCTTTATCAGCATGAAACGGGCGGAATGGGATACCCTGATGTTTTTCTACGGCGTTGTGCTGGCGGTCGGCGGCCTGGGATTACTGGGCTATCTGGCACTGGTTTCCCAAACCATGTATATCGGTCTGGGTCCGACCTGGGCCAATGTTCTGGTCGGCCTCTTGTCTGCCATTGTGGATAATATACCGGTCATGTTTGCGGTATTGACCATGAATCCGGAGATGTCGCACGGCCAGTGGCTGTTGGTGACGTTAACGGCCGGGGTGGGAGGATCGTTATTGTCCATCGGTTCGGCCGCCGGTGTGGCGCTGATGGGTCAGGCACGGGGTATATACACCTTCTTCGCTCACCTGAAGTGGACCTGGGCTATTGCCCTGGGTTATGCATTAAGTATCTGGGCACATCTGTTGCTGAACAAGGTTTAGTCGGCAGTTCAGATAGTCTGCTCCAAAAATGAGTGCCGGCCAATTTGGCCGGCTGTCCTGCATCGCTATTCCTCGATGGCCGCCGGTATTCGCCAGACCGGATCACCTCCACAGGCCTGGGCAATCTCATCCAGGCGCTGTTGGTGTGCGGCCAGTTCGGCTTCAGAGGCTTTGATCACCCGTAACAATCCGGGCTGGATATCCTCTTCCATCCGGGTATTGGTCAAGCCGATTTGCTGTTCCGCATCCGGGTTGTCATTGCCGGAAAAGCTGAGGGCGGTTTGCCCCCCGGTCATGGCCAAATACACATCGGCCAGGATTTCGGCGTCGAGCAAGGCGCCGTGTAACTCACGGTGCGCGTTATTGATATCGTAGCGCCGGCAAAGGGCATCCAGATTGTTCTTCTGCCCCGGATGCAGCTTGCGCGCCATGATCAGGGTATCAAGCACACCACAGAAATCGTCTACCTTCCCCAGCCCTTGTTGCAGCAGATTCAGTTCGTTATTGATAAAGCCCACATCAAACGGTGCATTGTGGATGATCAACTCGGCGCCGCGGATAAAATCCAGAAAATCTGCCACGATGTCCCGAAACACCGGTTTGTTGACCAGAAATTCATTGGTGATACCGTGTACAGCGATAGCCCCTTCATCGATCTCTCGCTCGGGATTGATGTACTGATGAAAATTATTTTTGGTAATACGGCGGTTTACCAGCTCGACACAACCGATTTCAATGATTCGATGCCCCTGAGCGGGCTCCAGACCGGTTGTCTCCGTATCCAGGACAATTTGTCGCATGGCGGATTGATTCCCGTAGTTATTTTCCCCAAAAGAAGACACAACAGAAAAACGGTATCCGGCGCTAAGTACTCACCACCCCATGACAACCGCTGCGATGTCATACAGGCAACTAGAGTTGATCGATACCCTTGTTGGCCAATTGATCAGCCATTTCATTTTCCGGATGACCGGTGTGTCCCCTGACCCAGTGCCATTCTACCTTTTCGTGCCGACCGACAGCCAGATCCAGACGCTGCCAAAGGTCGACATTTTTGACCGGTTTTTTCCCCGAGGTCTTCCAGCCCCGCTTCTTCCAGTTCTCCAGCCACTCGCTGATCCCTTTTTGGACATACTGGGAGTCAGTAGTGAGAACGACATGACAGGGACGGGTCAGGCTTTCCAGGGCCTGGATGGCCGCCATCAGCTCCATGCGATTGTTGGTCGTCTCCGGCTCTCCGCCAAACAGGTGCTTCTCGTGCTTGCCGTAGCGTAACACCGCCCCCCAGCCACCCGGTCCCGGGTTTCCCCGGCAGGCCCCATCGGTAAAGACTTCAACCCTGTCCATTCAGTTTCCTGTAACGCTGCAGGTGAATGATATTGTTTGAATGGGGTTGCATGGACTCCACCAGACCAGCCGCCACCACCCGTTTGCGGGTTTTCCAGATCGGGCGAATGGGGGTCAGGGTTTCGACCCGCTTCCTCGCGGTCAGAATATATGACCCACCGAAAATCGGCCAAAATGCCCTGCCGAATTTCTCCAGCCAATCGAGTCTCGACATCAGCTTGTGGGCCTGACTGGGTGGACGATAAAAATACCGCTCACACCGTTTGACATTGAAACCCAGCAAGGCCAGCCAGTCCCGGGTACGGGTAGTGCTGATGAAATGTCCGCACCAGGGTGGCGTCTGTCGCCAGCCCAAAAACAAACTCTGCAATTGCCAGAGGCTCCATGGGTTGAACATCATCATCACCAAATGCCCTTCCGGTACCAGGACCCGATCCACCTCCCGCAACACCGCGTGAGGCTGGGGCGAGAATTCCAGGGTATGGGGCAGAAGCACCACATCGACACTCTCACTTGCGAGAGGCAAGGCATGGGGTAATCCGGCGAAACGCGGGCCGTTGGCGGGGTGAGCATCCCCTCCCGCTTCAATATCCATCACACAGCAATTGGAAATTCGGCTGGCATCCAGCAACGAATCACTGCCGATATCCCCTACCTGAATCAGGTGATACCCAAACAGGCTTGGTAAAATCTCATCCAGTTGCTGTTTTTCCACTTCGAGCAATGTTTGACCCAATGGTGTCTGATACCATTTTGCCAATTCGCGCCAACTGTTTTGTATTGTTCCGCAGCGGTGCAGCATTTCCTGAGCTGATTTCACTTTCATAAAGACCGTTTTCACCATCCTGAGACGAACATTGTGTACTGAACAGACATGTTAATGCCATTAATCATCTCAGGCTTATTCTGAAATGTTGTGTTAATGTCGATTTTTCAAGTTTTTTTATAAATTGACGTTATACATACTATCGCTTGCAACTACACTTGACCAACAGATCGACAAGTTCTAACATCGCTCTAACAATAAACGCTATGTTAATAATATATCAAGAAAAAATGTTCTACAGACTCACCTTTATTTTGACACTCCCCTTACTGGTTTCCTGTGCGGTGACGGGCCCCCAACATCGCGCTGAAACGATGGCCAACAGCTATACGGTACTGGGTGACGCCACGATGCCGGCATATGGCAATCACCAATCAGCGGTGGATTCTGCTGAAACAACGCAAACCAATACCGCACCGCCCAAAATCGAGAACATCTGGGATCGTATCCGCGGCGGGTTTGCCTTTGGCGACTACGAACATCCCCGCATCCAGCGTGAGCTGGATTGGTATGCAAGACACCCGGAATATCTGAATCGGGTGGCGGAACGCGCCATGCCCTACATGCATTACATCGTCGAAACCCTGGAAGAGAATAATATTCCAATGGAACTGGCCCTGTTACCCATTGTGGAAAGCGCTTTCAAGCCCTTCGCCTATTCACATGGCCGCGCCTCGGGAATCTGGCAGTTTATTCCCTCCACCGGTCGCCGTTATGGTCTGGTCCAGAACTGGTGGTATGACGGTCGACGTGATGTTTATGCTTCCACTCAATCTGCGGTGCGGCTGCTGTTAAACCTGAAGCGTGATTTTCAGGGAGACTGGTTATTGGCTTTGGCGGCCTATAATTCCGGTTCCGGGACCGTGAAACGGTCGATTCGACGCAGCAAGAACCGTGGCAAGGCCTTTGATTTTTGGTCCCTGAACCTGCCGGCGGAAACCCGCGCCTACGCACCAAAACTGTTGGCGCTGAAAAAGATCATCAGTAATCCGGAAGAATACGGCCTGAAACTGTTGCCGATCCCCAACAAACCCTATTTTGCGCGAATTGATGTCGGTTCACAGATTGATCTGGCCGTGGCCGCAGAAATGGCGGAAATCGATCTGGATGAGCTCTACGAACTGAATCCGGGATACAACCGCTGGGCCACTTCACCCAACGGCCCCAATTATCTGTTGTTACCGTTGGAAAAATCAGATCAATTCAAGGAAAGGCTGGCGAACCTGCCCGCCCAGGATCGCATCCGCTGGGTGCGCCACACCATTCGCAGCGGTGAAACCCTGATCAGCATTGCCGACAAGTACAACATCAGTCCCAAAACCATCAAGCGGGTGAATCATATTCGCGGCCACAGCATTCGGGTTGGTCATGCCTTGACGATCCCGGTGGCCAGCAAAAATTTGCAGTCCTACAAACTCAGCGCCGTGCAACGCAAGAAACAACTGCAAAATACGCCACGGCGCGGTGTGAAGGTTGATCATATTGTTCAGCCCGGCGATACCTTCTGGGATCTGGCACAAACACACCGGGTCGGTGTTCGCCAGCTGGCGCGCTGGAACGGTATGGCGCCTCGAGACCCGCTCAGCCCCGGCCAAAAGATTGTGATCTGGTCTCGCGCCGGCGCAGAAACATCCCGACATGATCCCGATGAAGTGAGCGCCCCACCCAGCCGCAAACTGACACAGCGTATCGGCTACACGGTGCGTCCCGGTGATTCACTGGCAAGGATATCCCGCAAGTTCAAGGTCAGCGTTCAGCAACTCAAACAGTGGAACCAGAGTCGCTTGCGCAAGGGCAGTCTGCTCCGCCCGGGACAAAGTCTGACCTTATTCGTTGACGTCATGCGGCAATCCGGTATCTGATCCCGTTACCAGACTGACAGCCCGACCTGATTGGGCTGTCATTTTTACAGCTCTGACAAAAACCGATCCCCTTCTCTCATTGATCAACGTGAAACACCTCTGGCTTGCCTGCCGGCGGTGATTCAGGTAAAACAATGCTTAATATCAGTTCAGGAAAACAATAACGATGCCGGATTTAGCTGCTGACATGTTACAACCGGAAGGGGGCTTTCCCATCCGGGGAATGATGATGCGATATAACCTGTTTGCGCCACGACTCTATAACTGGTGCAAATCACTGGGCTTTGAAGCGGGCAAGATCATGCCCTCCCGGGCCTTCTGTTCGGATGAGAGTCAGGGTTATCCCATCATCATGTTGGCCAAACACTTTGGTACGTTTCCATTTAATCATGGCCGGGTCGGTGGTATTGTTGCCACAGATCGACACGGCCCCCACGCCTCGCATGGTCAGGATCTGGTCATAATCCAGGCCAGTCATGTCGGATACGATCCCCAAACCAGACGTTTTGGCACGTATCGGCGTTTGCAGACCACCGATCAGGAATGCGGCTCGAATTGCGGCAAGATACATCACGTCATTCTCTGGTATCAGGATGAATATCAATTCTGCCGTGAAAATGTCCTGTTGCATCATCTTGACGGCAAGCCGGTTATCGTTATCGATAACCAGTTATTGCGTGAAGATCGGCCGGAAGGTTTGATCCTGCGCTTGAACAAACTGGTTGAGCTGGATGCAAATGGCCTGCACCGCCCCGTTAAAATGCTCAGCACCGCCAAAGTCTATACCGCATCTGCCGAGTTTACCGCAAAGGTTGGCAAAAGCCTGTTTACCGGCAAATCAGCAGTCCCCATCAATGATCACCTCTCTGCCGATCTGTTTTTCTTCCGCCGCAACATCTCGCCGGTTGAAGAAGGTTCCCATCATCTGGAACACAACCTGATCCGTTTTATGCACCAAATCATCACCAATCCGAACCCAACCTTGATCGCCGCACAGATCAATACCCAGATTGAATTTGATCGCACCTTTCGCACCATCGTCAAGGAACATGGTTACCAGGGCAAACGAATTTTATTTATCGCCGGTTTGAACATTGATATCTCGCCCCAATCGGGACAACTGTTCCCTTTGACAAAATTCATTCCCTGGGCTGCCTATGTACAGGAACAGGACGGCAGCCATCGAACAATTGAACAGGAAGAGTTGCTGCAAACACTGACGGCACAGAGTACCGAAAACCCGGATCAAATTGACCTGGAAGAGGCGATCCAGATCATGGCCGATGCAACCGAAGTCAAAATCGAGCTATAGGCATTTACGGGAAAGGATTACCCTTCACGGAACAGCGAGGCCTTCAATAACTGTCTGGTATAGGGTTGTTGCGGATCGTTAAATAACATGCCGGTTTCGCCCTGTTCCACGATCGCACCGTCTTTCATCACGATAATTCGATGGGCCATGGCGCGTATGACCGCCAGATCGTGCGTGATAAACAAATAACTGATACCGTGTTTGCGTTGTAATTCCGCAAGTAATTCCAGCACCTGCTTTTGTACAGACACATCCAGCGCACTGGTCGGCTCATCCAGCATAATGACCTTTGGCTCCAATACCACCGCGCGTGCGATTGCGATGCGCTGCCGCTGCCCGCCGGAAAACTCATGGGGGTAACGCCACAACATGGATTCATCCAGCCCCACTTCCTGCAATACCTGCAGGATACGGGTGCGATGCTGTGCGGCGGTCTGTTCCGGATAATGGATTTTCAATCCTTCACTGATGATCTGCTCGACAGTCATCCGCGGTGACAGGGAAGAAAACGGATCCTGGAAAACGATCTGGAAATGGCGACGCAAGGGACGCATGGCCTTGCCGGAGATGGCTTGCAAATCCTGATCGGTAAAGCGAATCGCACCCGTGCATGCTTGCAAACGCAGCAGGCACATGCCAAACGTCGTCTTGCCTGATCCCGATTCACCCACAATGCCAAGAGTTTCCCCGGCGCGCAATTGCAGGCTGACATCATCCACTGCCCGCACTTCGCCGATCTTGCGCCGGAAGAATCCTGCCTTGACAGGGAAATAACACTTGATGGATTCGGCTTCCAGCACGACAGGCCAGGCTGCTCGTTCCTGTTCGTTCACCTCATTGATGATACGTGTCGGCCTGCTGTTCAGCAGATGTCGGGTATAGTCATGCTGCGGATTATCAAACAAGGCATTGAGCTCCGCCTGTTCAACAAGCTGACCATTTTGCATGACACAAACCCGTTTGGCAAAACGTCGCACCATATTCAGATCATGGGTGATCATCATCACCGCCATACCGAACTCTTCCTGAATATCTTCCAACAGTTCAATGATCTGGGACTGCACGGTCACATCCAGAGCAGTGGTGGGTTCGTCGGCGATCAACAACTTAGGAGAACACGCCAGCGCAATGGCGATCATGACCCGCTGGCGTTGTCCGCCGGACAGCATATGCGGAAAGGCATCGATGCGCTGTCCGGGCTCGATGATGCCGGTGCGATCCAGTAACTCAATCGCCCGCTTGCGAGCCGCCTCTTTACCAAGAGACTGGTGCAGAATCAAAGGCTCGGTCAACTGATCACCGATGGTGTATACCGGATTGAGCGAGGTCATGGGCTCCTGAAAGATCATCGCAATATCATGACCGCGTATGCGACGCATCGCCGTATCATCCAGACTCAACAACTCCCTGGACTCAAACCGGACCTCACCGTTTGGATAGTGTGTTTGTGTGGGATCATGCAGACGCAGGATGGACATGGCGGTGACCGATTTGCCGGAACCCGACTCTCCCACCAATGCCAGCTTTTCACCGGGCGCAATGTCAAAACTGACGTTGTGTACCACTTGTGTCCGATTTTCACCCTGGCGGCCAAAGGCCACGGACAGGTTGCGCACGGATAACAGGGGTGTTGTTTCTGTCATGCCTCAACCCCGCCGTATATCAAGGGCCTCACGCAAGGCCTCGCCAATAAAGGTCAACAGCATCAGTGTTCCCACCAAGACCCCAAAGGTCGTCAAGGATAACCACCATGCCACGATATTCTCCTTGCCCTGAGATAACAGTTCACCAAGACTCGGCGTGGTGGGCGGTACCCCCAGACCGAGGTAATCCAGGCTGGTCAGGGCCATGATGGCGCCGCTGATCCGAAACGGTAAAAAGGTAATCACCGGTGTCAGGCTGTTGGGTAACAAATGGCGGAACATAATGGAATGATCACTCACCCCCATGGCGCGGGCAGCGGTGACATAATCCATATTCCGGCCGCGCAGAAACTCGGCCCGCACATAATCAGCCAGACCCATCCAGCCGAACAGGGACAACAGGATGATCAACAACAGGACACTGGGCTGGAAAATAGAGGCAAAAATAATCAACAGATACAGTTCCGGCATGGAACCCCAAATCTCGATCAGGCGCTGGGCAGCCAGATCAAACCGGCCTCCCAGATAACCCTGCAAGGCCCCCGCCACCACACCTGCGACGACACCGATCAGGGTCAGGACAAAGGCAAACAACACCGATAATCGAAACCCGTAAATCAGCCGGGCCAATACATCACGGCCCCGATCATCGGTCCCCAACAGATTTTCTGCCGACGGCGGCGCCGGATTGGGGTGGAGGGTAAAATAGTTGATGGTGTTGTAGTTATAACTGTTTAACGGGTAGATCACCCAGTTATCCCCTTTGTTGAGCAACTTGCGCACATGGGGGTCCAGGTAATCGGTTTCGGTGTCAAAGTCGCCGCCAAAAGCAGTTTCCGGATAACTCTTGAAAAGCGGAAAATAAAAACTGCTTTCATAGTAGACCAGCAAGGGTTTGTCATTACTGATCACTTCAGCGAACAGGCTGATCACAAACAGAATGGCAAAGATCCACAGACTGACATAACCGCGCCGGTTGGCCTTGAAACGCCGCCAGGCGCGTTGGGTAAAGGCGTTGGGATTCTGCACCGGTTTGGTCATTTGTTCACCGATTCAAACTGGATCCGCGGATCGACCAGAACATACATAATATCAGTGAGTAATTTGGCCAGTAATCCAATCAGGGTAAACAGATACAATGAACCCAGCACAACCGGGTAATCGCGTTTAATGATGGACTCGTAGGACAGCAGGCCGATCCCATCCAGTGAAAAGATGGATTCAATCAAAATACTGCCGCCGAAAAAGGCACCGACAAAAGCCGCAGGGAAACCGGTGACCAGCGGGATCATGGCGTTACGGAAGATATGCTTGTACAGAATATTGTTTTCGGACAGTCCCTTGGCCCGCGCCGTCGTAACATATTGCTTGCGGATCTCTTCAATAAAACTGTTCTTGGTCAGCATGGTCATGAAGGCAAAACTGCCTACCGTCAGGGAGATGACCGGCAGGGTGATATGCCAGAGATAATCGGTCACTTTGCCAAACCAGCTTAACTCTTCCCAGTTATCCGAAGTGAGGCCGCGCAAGGGAAAGAGATCCATGAAACTGCCGCCGCCAAATAACACCAAGAGGAAAATACCCAACACAAAACCCGGGATGGCAAAACCGATGAGAATAATGGTGCTGCTGCTCACATCAAAGGGTGTACCGTCACTCACGGCCTTTTTGATCCCCAGCGGGATACAGATGGAATAGACAAGAATAAAGGTCCACATCCCCAGTGTAATGGAGACCGGCAGTTTGGAAATGATCAAACCGATGACTGACTGATGATGAAAATAACTCTCCCCCAGATTGAAGGTGGCATAATTGGCCAACATGCTGAAAAAGCGCACATAGGCCGGTTTATCAAACCCGTACAGTGCCTTCAGTTCATTGAGTTTTTCTTCATCCAGACCGGCATTACCGCGATAGATATGCACCGACGAACCTGCTGTCTCTTTTCCGGCACCCTGCCCCTGCAATTGATTCACCAATTGCTCCACCGGACCACCGGGGACAAACTGGGTCACCGCAAAGGTAATCAACATGACGCCAAACAGCGTCGGGATCATGAGTAACAGACGCTTAAGGATATATGCCGCCATCTATTTCTCCCACCAGGTCATGGTCGCCCAGTTTTCCGCTTCATAATACAATGGCACGGTTTTCGGCCTGCCGAATTTATTCCAGTAGGCCACACGATGAATATCGATATACCAGTTGGGCACCAGATACTCACCGTGCAACATCAAGCGGTCCAGGGCGCGAACTGCAGTCACCAGTCGTTTGCGATCCGGTGCAAACACCACTTCCTCTATCAAGGCATCGATAGCCGGATCGGCAACCCCCATCAGGTTACTGGACCCTTGCTGATTGGCGGCACGGGAGTGCCAGCGGTTATACAGCTCGTTGCCGGGTGATTGTGACTGTCCATAGCCTGTCACCACCATATCAAAATCAAAGGTACGCAGGCGGCGTGTATAGAGAGAACGATCCACCGTGCGATAACGGACCTCGATGCCCAGTTTTTTCAAATGATGGGCATAGGGGGCCAAAATCCGTTCGAAGCCTTTTTGCACAAGGATCACTTCAAAGGTGAAGACCTGCCCTTTGTCATTTTTCAACACCCCGTCCCTGACCCGCCAACCGGCCTCCTCCAGCAAGGCCTTGGCCTGTCGCAGGCTCTGGCGCAGTTCCTGTGGCGTAGTGGTGATAGAGGGACGCCAGACAGTGGTAAACACCGCCGGATCGATCTTGTCCCGATATTTATTCAATAAAGCCAGTTCATCACCCTGGGGTAAACCTCGAGAAGCCAGTTCACTGTTACTGAAATAACTGTCACAACGCACATACTGGTCGTAAAACAGATTCTTGTTCGACCAGGTAAAATCAAAGGCCAGCGACAAGGCACGGCGCACCCGTTTGTCCTTAAAAAGTTCACGGCGGGTATTGATCGCGAAGCCCTGCATCCCGGCGTTGTTCGAATGTTTCAACTCTTCACGGATTATTCGGCCCTCGTCAAACTGTGAACCATGATAATCCCGTGCCCATTGCTTGGAATAGCTCACCAGAATGAAATCAAACTCGCCGGCCTTGAGGGCTTCAAGCTGGACTGTTTCATCCTTGTAGTACTTGTAAACGATGCGGTCGAAGTTAAACATGCCACGGCGTGTATTGAGATTTCCAGCCCAATAGTTCGGATTGCGCTTATAGATAATATCCTTGCCCAGATTATAACGTTCGATGATATAAGGGCCGCTGCCGAGCGGATTATCCAGTGAGGTCTTGTCAAATGCCTTCTTGCCGACCCAGGCCCGGGAAAATACCGGCATCTGGGCGATGATCATGTGCAGTTCCGGATTAACCCTGGCGAACTCAAAACGTACGGTGCGGGGTTCGGTCACCACCGCCTTTTTGATATCGGTCCAGTAAAAACGATATTGGGGATGGGCCTTGTCACTCTTCAGCGTATCGAAAGTAAATTTTACATCTGCGGCGGTCACCGGACTATTGTCAGAAAATCGCGCCTGAGGATTAAGACGGAACGTCACCGAGAGCTTGTCTTTGGCAAGCTGGATATCTTCTGCGAGATTGGCATAAACACTGTATGGCTCATCCAGACTTTGTACCATCAGGGTTTCAAAGACGAGGCCGGTAAGGCCTTCTGCCGATACACCCTTCAACAAAAATGGATTGAGACTGTCGAAATTTCCAAAACCGGACAAGGCCAGCGTCCCACCCTTGGGGGCGGCCGGATCGACATAATCAAAATGGCTGAAACCGGGCTTGTATTTCGGGCTATATCCCAGCGCAGCCGCCGGTGCGGCCGGCAAGCTGCCGGAGTGAAAGACTAGGCCTGCAAGACAGGCAAGTGCGAATCGGTACATTGGCCTCTATACATTTATTGTTATGCGGGTATCGGATTATTGCACAATCCGGTCCGGCTGATGCCACTGGTTTCTCAAGGTAATGGAAGGTATTATAGCCCACTTGTTTCGACTTAATAATCAAGTAGAAGCGGTCTCAAAATCTCGCGAGCGCAGGTGATGCAAGGTAAATTGAACGAAAAAGCGGAGTTTACACAGAGTAAATGAGCATTTTGAGTTCAATTTTAACGCCGCAGGACCAAGCGCAGCAATTTTGAGACCGCTTCTAATAACGAACTTCGAAGGGGTCATCTATGGGTTTTCTGCAAGGCAAACGCGCTTTGATTGTCGGTCTCGCCAGCAACCGCTCCATTGCCTGGGGTATCGCTCAGGCCATGCATCGTGAAGGAGCTGAATTGGCCTTCACTTACCAGAATGAGAAACTACAGGGTCGGGTCGAAAAAATGGCCGGCGAACTGGGTTCAACGATCTCTCTGCCTTGCGACGTGAGCAGTGATGATGAGATCAACAACATGTTCAGCGGGCTGGGCAAACACTGGGATGGGCTGGATTGCATTATTCATTCTGTAGCCTTCGCACCCCGCGAAGAACTGGAGGGCGACTATCTGGAGAGCGTCACCCGTGCCGGCTTCAATACCGCCCATGAAATCAGCTCCTACAGTTTTGCCGCCCTGGCCAAGGCCGGGATGGGCATGATGGCAGGCCGCCAGGGCGCCATGCTGACCCTGAGCTATCTGGGTGCGGTACGTGCCATGCCGAATTACAATGTGATGGGTTTGGCCAAGGCCAGTCTGGAAGCCAATGTCCGCTACATGGCCCAGAGCCTGGGTCCCAAAGGGATTCGTGTCAATGGTATCTCTGCAGGCCCCATCAAGACGCTGGCGGCCGCCGGAATCAGCAATTTCCGTAAAATGCTCGACGAAGTGGAGAAGACTGCCCCGATGCGGCGCAATATCACTATTGATGATGTGGGTAACGCTGCGGCTTTCCTCTGCTCTGATCTGGCTGCGGGTATCACCGGTGAGATCACCTACGTCGACTCAGGCTACAGCATTACCGGTATGCGCCCACTGGACGCCTGAACCTACTTTCACCCCTGAGTATTGTTTGGGGGGAGCAGATCCTGCTCCCCTTCACTCCGGGCGATGATCACCGCCCCGCATGAATCACTAAACACATTTACCGCCGTCCGGCACATATCCAGGATCCGATCCACCGCCAGGATCAGGCCGATCCCTTCCGCCGGCAAACCGATGGTGCCCAGAATGATGGAAATCGCCACCAGGCTGGCGGCCGGTATGCCCGCCACACCGATTGAGGTCAACAGGGCCACCAGCACCACCGTAAACTGGGTGGCCAGGCTTAGTTCCAGACCATAGGCCTGTGCAATAAACAGGGCCGCTACACATTCATAGAGCGCCGTCCCATCCATATTGACCGTCGCCCCCAACGGCAAAACAAACGAACTGGTGCGATTGGAGACCCCGGCCTTCTTCTCGACACACTCCATGGTCATGGGCAAGGTGGCGGACGAAGAGGCGGTGGAAAAAGCCGTCAATAATGCGGAGGACATGGCCTGGAAATGGCGCAACGGATTGACCTGTCCGATCAGCTTGAGCATCAGCGGTAAAATAATAAACAGGTGGGCCGCCAGGGCCAGCAACACGGTAACCAAGAACACCAGCAGCGGTTTAAAGACTTCCAGCCCGGTACCCGCCACCACCTTGGCCACCAGGGCAAACACACCGATGGGCGCAAAGCGCATCACCCATTCAGTAATCTTCATCATGACCTCGAACAGCCCCTGCCAGAAGTTGTACTGGGCTTCCGCATACGGTTCGCTGATTCTGGTCATGAAGTAACCAAAGAGAATGCTAAAGAAGATCAGGCCCAGCATCTGCCCGTTGGCGGCAGCGGCCACGATATTGGTGGGAACCATGCTCAGAAAGACCCCGGCGATATCCCCGGTTCCCTTACCCATGACCTTTTCGGCCGCCATGGCCCCCTGTTCGGCGGACAGTCCCAACACGTCTTTGGCAGGTTGACCATCAATGATGCCGGGGGCCAACAGGTTCACAAACAGCAAGCCGGTCAGAATGGCCAACAGGCTGCTGGTCATATAAAACAGGACGGCTTTACCGCCCAGCCGACCCAGTCCCTGAGAGCCGCCGATACCGGCTATCCCCGTAATCAGAGATGCCACAATCAACGGTACGATGATCATTTTCAGGGCATTCAAAAACAAAGTGCCCGTGAAATCGAACATGGAATAGAAACTGATGCCAAAGATGGCGGATTGCGTACCCGCCAACGATCCCGCCAGGATCGCTAAAACAAGGGCGATGATGATTTGCCAGTGCAACGGCAGTCTTGGCATAGCGTCTTTCCCTTATTTATGTTGAGAAAGCCCGGCAACGAGTATTACGGTTACTCGTCTTTTGGCAAATTGATACTGATCTTGGCGTCCTTGTGCAACTGCTTCAGCAGGTGGTCCAGCATGGCGCGCCCCTGGAAGTTTGTCAGCGCCAGGACTTCCTGTTGCTGTTTTGCCTTGTCTGCTTTGGTATCTGACACCTGCACCGCGAACAGACCGACCACCACACCGTCTCCGGTACCGGTGGCGGTATTGCCCCAGGATGTCTTGCCTGCGTCAGGCTTCGGCAAAGTAAAACCGAAGCGACGAATCTCATGTGGCACCTGTTTGGCGAGCGGTACGGTATCCAATTCGGCTGAGCGGAAAATCGGACCGGTTTTCACCCACTTCGCGCCTTTAATGCTTTTCACCACCTGCTCCGGCGATTCACCACCTTGCAGGCGCGCCAACACCTTGTCACTGGTCTCTTTCACCATCGCGGCAGCCGCCTGGGTCTTCAGACGGGTCTGGAGAAGAGGTGTCACTTCCTGCAAAGATCGCTGTGAAGCGGGTTTGTGTTCCTTGATCCGCAAGACCAATGCATGCTCACCCAACTCCAGCATTTTGCTGTTCTTACCGCCGGTTAACACTTCCTCACTGAATGCCGCTTGCACCACTCTCGGATCCGCCGCAATACCGGTACCACCCTGACGGGTAAAGAATCCGGAGGTTTTGATTGTCAGCCCCAATTCTTCCACGACCGGTGACAGGGAATCGGGTTTCTCGAAGGAGAGCAGATCCAGTTTTGATGTATCGGTGCCAAAGTCACTCTGCGCCTGTTGTATCTGCAGTGATTTCTTAATCTGTTCACGAACGGCTTGCAGGGGTTTGACCTTCTCCGGCTTGATATCGGTCAGTTTGATCAGGTGGTAGCCGTATTTGGAACGGACCGGCTCACTCACCGATCCCTTCTTCAAACTGAAGGCGCTCTCCTCAAAGGCTTTATCCATTACATTGCGGCCAAAGAAGCCCAGATCACCGCCTTTTTTGGCCGAACCCGGGTCTTGTGAATGCTGTTTGGCCAGTTTGGCAAAATCCTTGCCTGCTTTCACTTCCTTGAGGATACCGGCAATCTTCTGCTTTGCCGCCTCTTCTGTTGTCTTTTTATCGACAATGATCAGGATATGGCCGGCCCTGCGTTGTTCCTTGTTGATGACATAGCTGTTCCGTTCGGCCTGATATTTTTTCTCAATGTCCTGTTCTGAGACCGGATAACGAGCGGCCATTTCCTCGAGTTTTAATTCAACATATTCGACACGCACCTGCTCGGGGTTCATAAACTCCTGCCGGTGGTCGTTGTAGTAGGCCTCCACTTCCTGGGATGAGGCCTGCGCGGTTTTTAGATACTCACTGCGGTTAATCACCAGATAGCCCATATCGCGCTGCTGGTTTCTCAGACGGCGCAGATTGTCGACTTCAGAGGCGGTGGTAAACTCTGAACGGGTAATACCGCTTTCCAGATAGCTTTTTGCCAACAGGAAGCCGATTTCCTGTTCGTACATGGCCGGTGACATACCGGACTGACTCAGGATTTCCCGGTAGCGGACAGAATCAAATTTGCCATCCGTACCTTTGAACGATTCGTCTTTGTTTAACTCACTGAGCACACTGCTGTCGGAAACATAAAAGCGCTCATCCTTCTGGTACTGATTCAACAGCTCACGCATGACCAGCCGGTCAATTGCCTGGGCTTTTACAAACCGGGAAAACTCAGGGCGGTATTCTTTGCCCAGCTTCTGTTCGATTCGCTGTGTCTCACGCCGAAACTCCGGTTCCTTGATTTCCACACTGTTGACCGAGGCCACATAGTTTGTTGAAGAGCCGGATAAATAACTGCTGAGGCCGAACAGCGCAAAGGTAATGATTATCAGGCCAACGATAGTCCAGATCAGGACACCCTGAGCACGGTCACGGATAAGCTGAAGCATGATTTAACAATCCAGGTTAGTAGAGTCAGTTTTTTAGTATAAAAAAAAAGGGCGGGCCATAAAAGCCCCGCCCCTTTTGATTGGCGGACCGGACGGGACTCGAACCCGCGACCTCCGGCGTGACAGGCCGGCATTCTAACCAGCTGAACTACCGGTCCGAACTTGGTGGGTGGTGCAGGGATCGAACCTGCGACCCTCGCCTTGTAAGGGCGATGCTCTCCCAGCTGAGCTAACCACCCTGCTGAAGGCGCGCTAGTTTACGGCATCCTTGAGCGCTTTACCAGCCTTAAATCCAGGAACTTTTGATGCCGGGATATTAATTGTTTCGCCGGTACGGGGATTCCGGCCGGTTCTGGCTGCTCTTTCCTTCACGGCAAAGGTGCCAAAGCCAACCAAAGCGACCTGATCACCTTTTTTCAATGTATTGGTGATCTGGGCAAGGATGGTTTCCAGTGCGCGGGTGGCATCCGCCTTGGAAATATCCGCGCCATCGGCGACGGCATCGATTAATTCTGCTTTATTCACGTGAACTCCCCTCAATTGATGTGTTGTCAGAAATACCGTTTTAATTACGGCTGCACAATTTTTTTAACAGTGAAACTTATACCAACCGACCTGATGACTGGTCAAGCGAGCAATTCATAAAATTAAATCTTTTTTTCTTGACACGGGTATTTAAGTTAATACTAATAAAAACATCGGCCCTGTTCTTGTGCACTTATTATGCAAAGAACAGGGCCGGGCTGTTGACCACAACGTGTTAATGTGTACGGATTGTATCGCGTTTACCGGATTTTGTTTTGCCGCCCTTGCCAACCAGTGCGGCATCATGCTTTACCCGGCTTTCCGGCTTGTGCTGTAAAGCCACTTCCAGAACCTCATCGATCCATTTGACTGGTCGAATGTCCAGGTCTTTTTGGATATTCTTTGGAATCTCGGTCAGGTCGCGACGATTTTCCTCCGGTATAAGCACTGTCTTTATACCACCACGATGCGCAGCCAGCAGTTTTTCTTTTAAACCACCAATCGGCAGCACTTCGCCACGCAGGGTAATCTCACCGGTCATGGCAACATCAGCCTTTACCGGTATGCTGGTGAGTGCAGACACCAGCGCAGTACACATACCGATACCTGCACTGGGACCGTCTTTGGGAATTGCACCTTCAGGGACATGGATATGAATGTCTTTCTTTTCAAAGATTTCATCATCAATACCCAGCGCTTCAGCACGACTGCGCACTACAGTTAACGCGGCCTGGATGGATTCTTTCATCACATCACCCAATTGGCCGGTGATATTGTGCTTGCCCTTGCCCGGCATGACCGCTGTTTCGATAGTGAGCAGATCACCACCCACTTCCGTCCAGGCCAAACCGACAACCTGCCCCACTTGATCATTTTCTTCAGCACGTCCAAAGCGGAAGCGCTGTACGCCAAGATATTTTTCCAGGTTCTTGTGGCTTACCGTGACCTTCTTGTCACTGGGTTTGAGCAATACCTCTTTCACCACTTTACGACAGATCTTGGCAATTTCACGTTCCAGGTTACGCACCCCGGCCTCACGGGTGTAATAGCGGATGATATCGCGGATTGCCGATTCGGCAATGGTCAGCTCATCCTTCTTCAGGCCGTTGTTTTTCATTTGCTTGCTGATCAGATACTGGGTGGCGATATTGATTTTTTCATCTTCGGTGTAACCGGAAAGACGAATCACTTCCATACGATCAAGCAACGGACCCGGGATATTCATTGAGTTCGAGGTAGCGACAAACATTACTTCTGACAGGTCGTAATCCACTTCCAGGTAATGATCGTTAAATGTGTTGTTCTGTTCGGGATCCAGCACCTCCAGCAGGGCTGAGGCGGGATCACCGCGGAAGTCCATCGCCATCTTGTCGATTTCATCCAGCAGGAACAGCGGATTACGTGTGCCGATCTTGTTCAGGTTCTGAATAATTTTACCCGGCATGGAACCGATGTAGGTGCGACGATGGCCGCGAATTTCAGCTTCATCACGCACCCCGCCCAATGACATGCGCACAAACTTGCGGTTGGTGGCGCGTGCAATGGATTTGCCCAGTGAGGTTTTGCCCACACCGGGTGGACCAACCAGACAGAGGATTGGTCCTTTTAATTTTTGCACGCGCTGTTGGACAGCCAGATATTCAAGAATACGTTCCTTAACCTTTTCCAGACCATAATGATCCGCTTCCAGCACCTCTTCCGCTGAGGCCAGATCATTGCGTACCTTGCTGCGTTTTTTCCAGGGCACGCCCACCAGCCAATCCAGGTAGTTCCTGACAACGGTGGCTTCCGCCGACATGGGCGACATCATCTTCAGCTTGTTAAGCTCTGCAGTGGCCTTGGTTTTCGCCTCTTTGGACATACCGGCCTTTTCAATCTTCTGCTCCAGCTCTTCCATCTCATTGGGCACATCATCCATGTCACCCAGTTCTTTCTGGATGGCCTTCATCTGTTCGTTGAGATAATACTCACGCTGGCTCTTTTCCATCTGCCGTTTGACGCGGCCACGGATCTTTTTCTCCACCTGCAACAGGTCGATTTCTGACTCCATGATACCCATCAGATGTTCAAAACGATCCCGCAGGACATCCATTTCGAGGATTTTTTGCTTTTCCTCGATCTTGAGTGACATATGTGCGGCAATGGTATCCACCAGCCGACTGGGGTCATCAATACTGGACAGTGAGGTAAGAATTTCAGGCGGTACTTTTTTGTTGAGTTTGACATACTGGTCAAACTGGGTGGTCAATGAGCGAACCAGCACCTCAACTTCCCGATCTTCCATGGGTTGTTTTTCTTCGACATTCACAACCTGGGCGGAGAAGAAGTTGTCTTCATTGATAAAATGTACAATCCGTGCCCGGCGGCTGCCTTCAACCAGCACCTTGACGGTACCGTCAGGGAGTTTGAGAAGCTGTAAAATGCTGGAGACCGTACCCAGTCGATAGACGTCCTCAGGCTGGGGATCGTCGTCTGCGGCGCTTTTCTGTGCGACCAGCAGGATCTGCTTGTCATTTTCCATGGCGGCCTCAAGGGCCTTGATGGATTTTTCCCTGCCAACGAACAGGGGGATGACCATGTGGGGATAGACTACGACGTCGCGTAAGGGCAGAACGGGGATGGTCGTCATTTGGTCATCGATCACTTGGGACATAAAAGTTCTCGCAGGTTGTGGTTAATTCAATCTCGGTTTGTTCGCTTGTCTTGGGGGCGTAATTGACAGATTTCAACCAGCCCCCTGCTTACCAAATTTGGATAAGTCCTGCTCCTGGAAATGTACCCGATAATCGATAGAACACCTCACTCGTCAGAAGACGCGGCCCGCTGCTCTGTGCCTTCGAACAACAACAACGGTTTGCCTTCATCTTCAATTACGGATTCATCAATGACCACCTTCTCCAGATTTTCCATGGAAGGCAGGTCATACATGGTATCCAGCAGTACATATTCCAGGATGGAGCGCAGGCCGCGTGCACCGGTTTTACGTTCCATTGCCTTGCGGGCGACTGCCAGCAATGCTTCTTCACGGAACTCCAGTTCACAGCCTTCCATTTCGAACATTTTCTGGTATTGCTTGGTAAGGGCGTTTTTGGGTTCGGTCAGGATCTGCACCAGAGCAACTTCATCCAGTTCGCTCAGGGTGGCGACCACCGGCAAACGGCCGACGAATTCCGGGATCAGACCGTATTTGATCAGGTCTTCCGGCTCAACCGAATGAAGGACATCACTCAGGCTCTTCTGGTCACTCTTGCTCTTGACCTCGGCCCCAAAGCCGATACCGCCTTTCTCGGAACGATCACGAATGATGCGATCCAGTCCGGCAAATGCACCGCCGCAGATAAAGAGAATATTGCTGGTATCCACCTGCAGAAATTCCTGCTGGGGATGCTTGCGACCACCCTGCGGCGGAACTGATGCCACCGTGCCTTCAATCAGTTTCAGCAGTGCCTGCTGCACGCCCTCACCGGACACATCACGGGTAATGGACGGGTTGTCTGATTTGCGGGAGATCTTGTCGATTTCATCGATATAGACAATACCGGTCTGGGCCTTCTCCACATCATAGTCACACTTTTGTAACAGTTTCTGGATGATGTTTTCCACGTCCTCGCCCACATAACCGGCTTCAGTCAGGGTGGTGGCATCGGCAATGGTAAACGGCACGTTCAACAGACGCGCCAGTGTCTCGGCCAACAGGGTTTTACCACTACCGGTCGGACCAATCAGCAGGATATTACTCTTGGCCAGTTCTACATCATCTTTTTTCTGGGTGGTTTCCAGACGTTTGTAGTGGTTATACACCGCAACGGAAAGCACTTTTTTGGCGCGTTCCTGACCAATCACATACTCGTCAAGGATAACGTTGATTTCATGCGGCGTCGGAAGTTTGCTACCGGTGACAGAAGAGGATTGCTCCTGAACTTCCTCACGGATAATGTCATTACAAAGTTCAACACATTCATCGCAGATGAACACAGATGGGCCGGCAATCAGCTTGCGGACTTCATGCTGACTCTTGCCACAGAACGAACAGTACAGCAGTTTTCCGCCTTCACCTGTCGTATTTTTGTCGTCGCTCATTTCGTTAACCTCATCTCCGCGCAGTATAACCATTTACAACCTTGCACATAATTGAATATGGATGCAAGTTTTATTTGTTTCAATCCTCAAAATGTGAATGAGAACAAATATCAGTCCTTTTTGTTGCCCACAGCACTGCCACGCATGGTCATTACTTCGTCAATCAGCCCGTACTTGACTGACTCAGCCGCACTCAGGAAAAAGTCCCGGTCGGTATCTGCCTGAATTCTGTCCATCGGTTGCCCGGTGTGTTTGGCAAGGATCTGGTTTAACCGTTCTCTTGTCTCAAGTATTTCCCGAGCATGAATCTCGATGTCCGTCGCCTGTCCCTGTACACCTGCCAGGGGTTGGTGAATCATGGTCCGTGAGTGGGGCAGACAGTAGCGCTTACCGGCTGCGCCCCCGGCCAACAACACCGCACCCATGCTGGCGGCTTGGCCGATACACATCGTACTCACATCGGGTTTAATGAACTGCATGGTGTCATAAATAGACAAGCCCGCTGTGACTGATCCACCCGGAGAATTAATATATAGGTGTATATCTTTATCCGGGTTTTCCGATTCCAAAAAGAGCAACTGTGCTACAACCAGATTGGCCATGTGGTCTTCAACCTGCCCCACCAGGAAAATCACCCTTTCCTTGAGCAGCCTCGAATAAATATCGTAAGCCCGCTCACCACGTGAGGTTTGTTCCACAACCATCGGCACTAACTGGTTGGTTATGCCTAAATCAGCATTGCTATTTTTTCTATCGGTCACAGTTTTTTTTCCTTTAAGACTAGAAACGGCTTAATACCCTAAACTTTATCCGGGTACATCAATTCAGAAAACGTCATTTTCTTTTCTTCAACTTTAGCCTGTCCCAAAATCCAGTCCACCAGTTGTTCTTCCAGTACCAGTGACTCGACCTCAGACAGGCGTTGTTTGTCACCATAGTACCATTGCACAACCTCTTCCGGTTTTTCGTAACTGGCGGCGACAGTATCAATATAGCTCTTCACTTTATCGGCGTCAGCCTTGATGCCTTGTTGTTTTACAATCTCCGCCATAATTAAACCAAGGGCAACCCGACGTTCAGCCTGTTCGCTGAACATGGAAGGATCAAGCCTGATTTGATCGCGCTTCATCCCCTGGTTCATCAGGTTATTACCCATTTGGTTCATCAAATGATTTGCCTCGCCCTGGATCAACGCATCAGGCACTTCAATTTTGTTGGCTTCCAGCAATTTATCCATGGCAGCCTGTTTAACCTTGCTTTTGAGGGTTGAATCCAGTTCACGCTGCATGTTGGCGCGGATTTCACTGCGCATTTTATCCAGATCACCATCCGCCACACCCAGTCGTTTGGCAAATTCTGCGTCAAGTTCCGGTAATTTGGCGACTTCCACCTTTGTTGCCTTGATGGCGAACTGTACCGGTTTTCCGGCCAGATCCTTGGCGTGATATTCTTCCGGGAAAGTTAAATTCAGGGTTCTTTCCTCATCGACCTTGATACCAACCAGGCCGTCTTCAAAGCCCTTGATCATCCGGCCTTTGCCCAGTTCCACACTCATACCGCTGCCTTCGCCACCCTGAAAGACCTCGCCATCAATTGTCCCTTTGAAGTCGACGGTTACCCGGTCACCGTTCTCGGCCGCCTTGTCAGCGGCTTCCCACTGTATTTGCTGTTTGCGAACGGTTTCGATCATGCTATCGACGTCGGCATCATTGATCTCGCAAACGGCCTTGTCGATCGTCATGCCCGACATATCCCTTATTTCGATTTCAGGATAAACATCGAATGTCGCGGTATATTCCAGACCTTTGCCGGCCTCTGTCTGTTGAGTATCAAAACTGGGTGAACCGGCCGGACGCAGTTTTTCCTGACTGACCGCTTCATAGAACGAGGATTGAATCACCTCACCAAGGACTTCCTGACGGACCTGCTTGCCATAGTGTTGCTTGACCACATTCAGGGGCACCTTGCCGGCCCTGAAACCCTTGATTTTGACCGTGCGGGTCAGGTTTTGCAGGCGGTTTTGAACGACTTTCTCAATCGTTTCCTCTGGAACCGCAACCTTGATAGTGCGCTGCAGGCCACCCGCAGACTCGACAGAAACTTGCATGTTGTACCTCGATCAAAAATAATAATATAGTAAATTCATGTGTTTACATAAAAACTGGTGCGAAAGGAGAGACTCGAACTCTCACAGGTTACCCTACTGGAACCTAAATCCAGCGCGTCTACCAATTCCGCCACTTTCGCGCATTTAATATTACCCGGAATTACACCCTGCATCTGTGGTTTTCCCTGGTATCCACCTTAAGAACCGCTAACACTCGCCAAGCTCGTGAAGCGTTTCTAAATACCAATTCCGCCACTTTCGCGCATTTAATATTACCCGGAATTACACCCTGCATCTGTGGTTTTCCCTGGTATCCACCTTAAGAACCGCTAACACTCGCC
>Ga0224511_10000024_pt1 | contig 69051 bp, 75 predicted proteins | sample SF_May12_sed_USG_2_FD_169988 | JGI IMG/M metagenome (GOLD analysis project Ga0224511, IMG submission 169988) | Sediment microbial communities from San Francisco Bay, California, United States - SF_May12_sed_USGS_8_1 | ecosystem: Environmental > Aquatic > Marine > Sediment | place: USA...
GGGTAAGATTGCATTCGGCATTAGGGTATATGGCGCCACTGCATTATGAATTAATGAATGAAGTGGCTTAATAAAGGTGTCCGTGAAATCGGGGGAAGTTCAGAGAACAATTGTTTCTAATATAAGCCTCTCCGAATATTAGAAGAAAACATTCACTGATCCAATTTGCCCAACAATCCAGGTCTCCCCCTTCCGTCTGGTAATAACCACTGATTAAGCCCAACCCGGCCAGGTCCCTCGTCCGGGCAAGTTCATGCTTATACAAACATTTGCCATAAGATTTCCCGCCCTGCCCTGTGTTGCCGTTTCTCTTGTGTTAAATAAGTCTGAATGACTGATGGTTATCAGGGAGAAGGATCACAGGGTCACGGTCTGCCGCAATTGTTTCTATCCCTTTTATTGTTCGGTACTGCCTGCCTCAACCCGCGAGGTCAGAATACTCAATAACTTTTCGGCCAGTTCTGTCGCTTCCAGTCCCAGATCAGTCAGGTAACCACCATCAAACTGTGAGAGAATGCCCTTGTCATACAAGCGCCTTGCAGCCGCAATGACGGCAGGATCAGCATCAGTATGTACCTTGATCCCTTCCCGCATACTGGTCAAATTAAAACGCGTCAGGACATTCAGTTCATCCATCATATCTTGATTAAACAACATCACAACCTCCAACCGTTATCTGGTAACACCATCGTAAACAACGTGGTCAGTTCTTGCAATGAAATATCAGCCCTCACTGACCCGATTAACACTATTCCCGCCCCATCCGCGTTACGCAGGGTTGTCTGGTGCTGTCCACTGACTAAAACCTGACCAACCCGGTATCTGGTCCGGTTGTAAATTACCTCAAGGAATGGGTAAAAGCGTCAATCCAGGCTATCCTCACTTTTCCCTACAGCCGGATTAGGGGATAATGCCTTGAGCGGAAAACGGGGGCAGAAAACATTTTTTTCCAATATAAGCCACTTCGAATACAGGAATAAAATGTTCTCAACCCCCAATTGTCCTGTAATAATCCGCTTAACTCGGTTACGCGAACGCACGCGATTTAACTTGTCGTTATATTTTTTAAGATACAACATCATATGGAGAATGTAAAAGGATGACGATTTCAAAAGCACTCAAGGCCACATTAATTATATCAGGATTGATTGGTCTATATATCGGTGTGGAAATATTGTTATTTCCTGTCAAATTTTATGCGACAAGCGGGATTTTTCTTGGTGACAATATTAGCTTATTAAATGAAATAAGAGCTCCCGGTGGCGCATTACTGTTTAGCAGCATTTTAATCATTATGGGGGCCTTCGTGCCAAGGCTGACTTTTACATCAATTATACTTGCTACATTGCTATATCTTTCTTATGGCGCATCCAGGATCTTTAGTATGGCAATAGATGGCAGGCCTGTTGAAATACTTATATATGTCTCGGCATTAGAGATAGCGATAGGCCTGGTGTGTGCTTTTATGCTGGCCAGGTTTATAAAATCTGAGCAACAAAAGGCATAATAATACGCTCGTTCGATCACAAACCACACTGCGCTTCATTTTCGAAGCACAGCTATGTCATTTTGAGTATATGAGGCAGATGAACAAGAATGACTGATACAACAACTGCAGCATATATTTTTGGTTTTCTTGCCGCGGTTGTCATGCTCTTTCAAGTGGCCCTGGCACTGGGCGCGCCTTGGGGTGAAATGGCAATGGGCGGCAAGTTTCCCGGCCGTTTTCCACCAATGCTTAGGATTAGCGCAATAGTGCAGATGCTGCTATTGGGTTTTGCCGCGCTTGTGGTACTAACACGCGCAGGTCTGGTTTTGGAAAATTACTTTGTATTCTCAAAATCGGCTATTTGGTTTGTTGTTGCTTTGTGTGTAGTCAGTGCTATTTTAAACACCATTACACCGAGTATAAAGGAAAGAATATTGTGGTCTCCGGTTACAATTATTTTGGTTATTTGCGCCATTGTTGTTGCCCGGAGTTAGCATTGTGGGAAAACGGTGTTAGAGCAATCAGGGAAGTGGTTCACCCCCCTTTATTGCCTTTATTGAGAGGAAGCATATGAATACACGCCAGGAATTAAATGGAGTAATGTACGCCCTGTATCATGTACGAAATCTTGATGATGTAAGAGCAAATAGATACATGTACAATATTTACAAGACGTTTATAGAAGATTTTGATCCCGAAACAAAACAAAATTTTATTGAAGCCATTGAATGGGCATTACAACAAGAAAATATCGGCTCTTGCTGCTCTCTCCCTCATTTACCGCATGACGACAGTTTTAAGCGGCAGTATTTAGAAATAGTTTTGTCTCACCTGAAGAATGCAATTCAATGAGCAGACAGGTTGAAAAACCGGGTCAGAACAATTGTTTCTAATTTACCGCAGTTCAACTATAAGTGTTAATTATCCCACCCCCATTAATGTCCCATTTATAGCATTCCTATTCCTCTCATTTATTACAGTTATCAGAAAAATCTTGCGACTCTGATTTGCCTGGGTGTGCTATTATTTGTTTGTGCGCTATCAAACCAGGGACATGGAAGGTGATTCACAAGACACGAAAGAAAAAAAGTGTTTTTAACTCTCAGGGCCGGCAGGCGAAGTCGCCTTCTGTCCTGCAGAACCAGCAAGGATTCCTCTTGCCACAAGATCACAGGCAGCAACCATCTTCTGCGCCTGCGACAAATTTTTCCTTCGGTAATATACCGGTTATCCAGCCCAAATCCATCAATTGCCCGGCGACAGACAGATATGAACGGGAAGCGGACAGTGCAGCGAATTCAGTCATGCAAATTCCGGACAGGCAGGTTGACAGCAGTCATTATTCGGGTTTGACAAGTTACAGTGCCATGCAATCCGAACAGCGCCTGTCCGGAAGGGAAAGAAATTACAGTCAGGCTGCGAATACGTCGTCCGAATCGGTTCGCCGCGGTCCCTTTCTCGCCGCACAGGAAAAAGCCTTTTTTGAACCCCGTTTCGGTCATGATTTCAGTCAGGTTCGCATTCATGCCGATGCCAGGTCTGCCAGGATGGCAGACGCTTTAAATGCTCACGCATTCACCGTCGGTCAGGATATCTATTTTGGCCGTGATAATTTCTATTCCGCATCCGTCGAATCGGACAGTCTGCTCGGTCATGAGCTGGCTCACGTAGTCCAGCAAACCCGGACAGGTCCGGCATTGCAAGCCAAGCTGAAGATCACCGGCAAGGCGGATCATCTCACCAGGACGATGACACTGCTGAATAGTGGTCTGTTCGGATATACCGTATCGATCGACAAGTCCGGCAATGTGACTATTGCGGAAACCGGGGAGGTGGGGCCGCCGAGCCCGCAACAAACGGCACTGGCCGGCCGATTGATGACGGTTATCAATGATGCGAAGGATGTAATCATGACCGTCAGCGCCGGCTCGGATACCCTTGGCGGATCTTTTGATACCGCCGATTTTGATATTGCCGATCTCGAAGTCTACGGCATCGGTGGTCTGATCCATGAGATCGTGGAGCAGCACCAGAAACAGGCCAAAGGGATTAAGGATTTTGGTACGGCAACAACCGGTGCTCATGGCGAAGCGACCAGGGCGGAGTCGGAGGTCACCGGCCTGATACGAGGTGCAGACAAGGTCATTTCCATGACACAGAACGCCGACGGCACTATCGACGCAGTCATCGAAACACCTCACACCTTCCCGGACGGCAAGGTAAAGAAGAAAGTTTCGACGATTAAGAGCAATAATATAATCTCAGTGTCATGGAAATAGTATAGTATGCGTATACCCGGTAAAAAGTGCTGCCACTCGGCATTTATTTTTTTTGCCTGTTGTAATATCGCAATAGCATTTATATCCGGCTGCGAAAAACAAAGCAACCAATTAGAGAAACCAACCATGGTTGAACCAAGGTCAACTGCTGCTCCGGACGCCATCGCCATTGAGCAATTAACAACACTTATCAACAATAACGATGTTCGCTGGGATGGAACATCGTTCGGGCTTATGCCGACGGTAGTAAGCACCGCAGGTCAACAGTTGCTTGCATCAGGTGCGCCCGCTATTTCGCACCTTATTGATAGCCTGGATGATGAATCCCGATTTGTCGTCGCCCATGTCCTGTTAACACATTTGTCAGGCATCGAATATCAGACGATACCCTGGAACGGTTTGAATATTGAGTTGCTGGATAACGGCGAGGTTCGGTTTGACACCAGTCAGCGATTTGAGCTGCAGCGACGCTGGCAACAATGGCACCGGTCATCTCCACATCCACGCTCATTGCCAAAATAGGTAATCCGTACTCCCGGACAAGCTGCCTGATTCCACAATACGGATTGTTTCCACACATCTACCCTCTTTACAGGGCCGGCGATTATCATGGCACATTCAGCATCCAGGATAGTTCTTTGGCCCAGTCTGTTACTGCATGTCAAACATACGACGCATCACCCCATCGGGGCCGGTCGCTCCAGCACAACTCTGAAGGCGTCATTGTCGTGTGTATAGAAAGAGTAAGCGGAGCCCCACAGGTAAAGCCTGAATATCCGGAACAGCTTTTCATCCCAGCGCTGAAGGATCATATCTTGTACCGACTCCAGTTTTTTAGCCCATTCCCGGCAAGTGAGATAATAGCTGTGTCGATCATTATAGATACTGATGACTTCGAGATTTGTCCTGGCAACCGCGGCCAGAAAATCATGCAGGCAGAAGAAACAGTGATTGCCAGGAAAGACATAGCGAGAAATGAAGGTGGATTTGTTGTGCTTCATGCGGTTGGAACTGGCGTCCAGATAGATCCGCCCGCCGGGTTTTAGCAGATGCTGAAATTGTTTCACGACTGATCGGTAGTCCGGCAAGTGTTCCATGACACCCAGGATCACAATCGCATCATAGGGCTGCGGTGATTCGTGTCGGTAAAAATCCTGGTATTTAACCTCACAGGGCAGGTTTCGCTCGGCAATGAGTTGTCCCAGAAACTTTTCCGACTGTCGTGCCAGGGTCAGGGCTGTTACTTCTATCCCCCGTTGTCCCGCATACTCCACAAAGGCTCCCCAGCCGCCGCCCACATCCAGTACCCGATCACCCGGCTTCAGATGACAATTGTCGATGATAAAGTCCAGTTTGCGACGTTGCGCTGTTTCCAGTGGTTCATCGTCTGTTTCGAAGACAGCTTGTGAATAACAACGGGTAGGATCCAAAAAGCTCAGAAAAAATTCATTGTCATATTCATAATGATCGGCAATAGCCAGTTGATTGGTGCGTTGCTGCCCCGTCAGCAGGGGTTGCAAGCGTCGCCACAGAGTATGCAGCGGGTGGATATCGTGCAAAACCGTGCGGTTCCACAGCATTGACCAGATACTGCCTTTGATATCAAGTCGGCCATGAATATAGGCCGATGCGAAGCGCAGCTCATCCAGACTCGCGAGGGCGGATAACGCTTCATTGTCCTTGAGAATAATTGAAAAGGCCGGTTCACCGTCACCAAATCGGTGCGTATTGTTGTCCGGAGTACGAATTTCGAATGGGGCAATCTTCTTTTCCGCCAGGCCTGCCCGAAATTCAGAGAGGGCCGCTGTGTCTTCTGTCATTTTTTCTGCCGCAAGGACATCCATCATTGATTCCTCCGCAAACCCAAAAGTACCGAGATTGTTGTGGTATTGAATATTCTGCAGAATCAACATCGTATTGACGATTATTTTTTGCGTCAATGAGCAAGATCAGTTTTTTTCTTTTAAATCAAATTAACGTTGTCCTGCATTGATATTTTTCGCATGACGTCGTGGATTCACAGCGCCGGGCGGAAAGAGTCCGGGATGGTTATAAAATATACCGAGGATATGAGCAAAAGAGGTCTCTTGAGCGAACTGTAGTCTGTCACGTCCAGCAACAAGACCTCACTTATCCCAATATCCGCTGTCCACAGAACGCACTATTCATGGCATATACTGCCAATAAAAGCCCACATTTTATACACATTACAAATGAATAAGTTATTTTTTACAGACTGGATCATATTTTAACCAATGCCTGCAATTTTTCGTTCGGTTAAGTGACAGGCTTAACACTTCTTTAATTGTTATGTCATCTTGCCTGTCTATACTTCCCTCCACTCTGATTCAAATCAATCATCATAAACTTGCAATTTAAGTGGTATCAATATGATCAACACATTCAAAGTAACGCTGTTGTCCTGCACAATGCTCTTGTTGCCATTCTTTTCAACATCGGTATGGTCGGAAGAGGTTCTGGTTTTTTCCGCACCACCGCTTGAATCGCGAGCAGCAGGATTAAGGGTATATGAACCTGTTGCGCAATACCTGAGTAAAATCACCGGTAAAAAAGTCATTTATCAACAACCCGGCAACTGGCCGAAATACACCAGCCATATGCGCAATAATGAATACGATATCGTCTTTGATGGTGCGCAATTCGTCAGCTGGCGTATCAAGCATTTGAAACACCGGCCGGCTGTGAAAGTCCCCGGTGAACAGGTCTTTGTCTTTGCCGGTAAAAAAACCAACCTACGGATCAAACAGGTGAGTGATCTGATAGCCAAAAAAGTCTGCGGTATGGCGCCACCCAATTTGGGTACGCTGCACCTGTATGATCTGCTGGACAATCCCATGCGCCAGCCCACACTGATCACGGTGAGTTCATGGCAGGCCGGTTATCAAGCCATGCTGGATGGAAAATGTGACGCGGTGATTCTGCCGCTGGCCACCTATCGGGAACTTGATCCTGCCAAAGCCGTGACCAGGCCGATTTATGTTTCGAGGCCTGCATCCGGTCAGGCTATCACGGTGGGTCCGCGTATCAGTCGACAGGACTTCAATAAAATCCGCACCGCGCTGTTGGACAAAAAAGGTCAGGCGGCCTTGAGCAATCTGCGCGCCCGTTTTTCCGCTTCACCACTGATAGCCGCCGATCCGGCGGAATACCATGATGTCTACAGCTTGCTGGAGACATCATACGGCTTTGACGCCTACGCAAGTCAATAACGCCAAATCGACAGCGCCCCCACGCCATGTTGAGGCGGGAAGCATAGTTGTAGTACTCACTGTTGTTGTGCTTCCTGTCTGCACTGAATACCCCGGCTGAAACCATTCGCTGTCAAGCGTCAGATTTTGCAATTAAGCGACCGGTCGCTGCGACAGAAAAGCATGCCGGCTTGAACGGCACATCTGCAGCGGATATTCCCACACAACGCGACGAATGCCTTACCCATCCGGAAAAAACGCGGTGCGGCCTCACCACCGGTTTATCTTTGACTGAAATCATGCTATCTATAGGTATCACAACACAGGTATCGTGCATGCGTTTTATCATCTCCCCAATCATCGCTCTGTTTTTTCTCTGCTTTAGTCTGCAATCTTTCGCGCTGGATATCCCGCCTTTGCAAGGACGGGTGAACGACTATGCCGGAATACTCAGCCCTTATACAGCCGGACAAATTGCAGCCTTGCTCGAAAACCACGAGATGCAGACCGGTAATCAGATTGCCGTGCTCACACTGGACTCGCTGGAAGGTGAAGTCCTTGAGGATTTCGCCAATCGTGTTTTTCGCCGTTGGGGGTTGGGGCAAAAAGAGAAAAATAACGGCGTCTTGCTCATGATTTCACGCAGCGACAGGAAACTGCGCATCGAGGTCGGCTATGGTCTGGAAGGCGTGTTAACAGATGCCGGCAGCAGCCGGATTATACAGACAACGATAGTGCCCTACTTCAAACGCGGCGACTTTAATAATGGCATTCTGGCCGGTGCTCAGGCCATCATCGCCACGCTGGATGGCAACCCCGTCAATGAGGGTGGCGATGCCGAAATGATAAAACCCGACATGCCGGCCGATACTGATTTGGCGCTGGACATGCCGACACTTTCATGGTCGGAAAGGATCCTGATTGGTTCCTTTGTCTTCGGCATCCTGGGACTGTTTACAGTTATGGGTCTGCTGATCCCGGGCATGGGCTGGTTTCTCTACTTTTTCCTGATCCCGTTCTGGGGCACCTTCCCCATGATTATCATCGGTACCGGCAATGCAGTGACACTGCTCATCACTTATTTAATCGTATTCCCCATTCTCAAGCTGATTATCGGTCGGACCAAATGGCATAAAAGTTCGCAATTCAGCCGCATGCGAAGCAGCTCATCGTACAGCAGGTCGGGTTATAGCAGCGGCTACAGTAGCAGCTCCAGTTCCAGTTCATTCTCCGGTGGCGGTGGCAGTTCCGGCGGTGGCGGCGCCTCCGGCAGCTGGTAAACATCGATATCGGTGCAGCGCTTGAGGATGAGGTGTACTACCGATCCCGCGCACGCCCTCACATACTCATAAACTGGGTTACCGTCATATTGTACGGTTTGCAATGAGCTACCAGTGCTTCATAGAGATGATACATATCCTGCATGATGACTGACGGATCACCTGCTTCCGGGCAACTGAGATCAACCAAAAACAGAAAACGCCGGCCTTTTCCAACCCACAGCAGGTTATCACGCGAGGCTTTGTAGACAGGCGTGATATCGGCCGGTTCCTGTGCATGCCACTGCGTGACGGCATGCGCCACCTGGCTGCATTGCACATCTGTCCATGGCCCGACAGCAAATTGGCTGCCGGGCAACCCTCCCATGGTTAGCATAAAGCTGCCACCGGCTTTATTCTTTTCCGGTAACTTATCAGTCGGTTCGACCATGGTTGTGATCGACAGGTACACCGCTCTCTCCTCTTCACAGTCCAGAGTAATTTGGACCGGCCGCATAACAACAAGTCAATTTGACAGGCCGGTTTACAGTTGCCATAGTATCCTGCACATGCAAAATCAGCACAACAAGATCAGCAAATTCCTCAGTTATATCCTGCGCCATCACCCGCAGGATATCGGCTTGCATCCAGATGAACAGGGTTGGGTGGCGGTCGATGAACTGATCCAGGCGGTAAATGCGCACGGTAAACATCTCGACCTGGATCTGCTGCAACAGGTCGTTGCCGGCAATGACAAACAACGCTTTGCCTTTTCACCGGATGGGTTGCGGATCAGGGCCAATCAGGGACACAGTATCCGTATCGAACTGGGTCTGGAACCGGCTGTGCCGCCGCCGTATCTTTACCATGGGACGGCAACCCGTTTTATGCAATCCATTAACAAACATGGCCTGACACCGGGCAGTCGCCACCATGTCCATTTGTCAGCCGATCACATCACGGCCAAACAGGTCGGGACTCGGCATGGTATGCCTGTCGTGTTGCTTGTCGATGCCGGCCGGATGCATCAGGACGGTAACGTATTTTATCTGTCCGCCAATGGTGTCTGGTTGACTGACAAAGTGGCGCCAACCTATTTTTCCATTTATGATCAAAGCACGAATCACGGATAGTCACACAGCGCAGGGATAAACATGTCGGTTTCCAGCACAGTACACTCAACACTGCACACAGCTTCTCTCCGACTTGCCTTTGCCCATCTCAATTTGCGCTTTAATCCGTTTGGTGAATTGCCGCGCCATCAGCGTCTCCTTACCGCCGTGGTTGAACTGGATGATCTGCCCCGGCAGTTACATATTGCCGGTACAGCCATTCAGTTTGTCGCCGACCATGGTCGCGGCAAATCCACACACCTGATTGCATTACACCGGTGTTTCCCTGACAGCCCCTATACCCAAATCCACCATCGGGACAAGCCCCGCTTTTTATCGACCAACATACAGTTCGTGGACAGTATCGAAAACCTGTCCCGTTTTGCCCGCAACCGACTGTATAAGCGCAGCGGTTCCATTGCCCTGACCACACACCGTGACTTGTCCATGGAACTGACCCGTGCCGGTTATCGGGTAATCAGTCGGGAAATCGCCCAACTATCGACAGACCGTATCTCAGCCATATTGAATGCGCGCATTCGTCACGCCCGACGCAATGATGCTTTACCCATCCCGGTTATTTCAAATGCAACTGTGAAGTCACTGCAGGACGCGTGTGGCAGTAACATCCGCGAGATGGAATATCGGTTGTATGATATTTTTCAGGACTTAAGGGAGATTAGTGATGTCTAAATGTGATGTACGTATCGAACTGGATCGTAACAGTCAAATCTACAGCCTTGGAGACAAGCTGAACTGTGAAGTCCATGTCTCGGTAGACAAACCGGTCGAATGTAACAAACTGGTATTGCGCCGTTCCTGGTATACCCATGGACGAGGCAATGTCGATAGTCAGGACCTGCAAGTCATTACCTTGTTTAAAGGCGAGTGGCAACCGGGGGAATACCGTTATCCGGTCGCATTTGATATCGATTCCGGACCACTGACCTATCGGGGTCACAACATCAATGTAGACTGGCAGCTGGAAGTCAGAGCGGATATTCCCTGGAGCATCGATCCGCGCAGCAGTGTGGATTTTATTGTTGAACGGGGTGATGCAGAGTTGCCGACACAGCTGGATGAAGAAGATACCGCGCCCGGGCAGAATGCAATTGACATGGACAAATATCGCCCTTATCTGCTCATTGTTCCCCTGATCTTCATGTCGATTGGCGCCGGCATCGGCTTCTTTGGCTGGAGTGACAACGATCCATTCACGCTCATATTCGGTTCGATCTTTTTCCTTGCCGGCCTGATTGCCGGCTTCTTTATGATTCGCAACAGCCTTGCCCAGCGCAAACTGGGCAAGGTCAATGTTCGCATCACCCCGAACAGACTCCGCCCCGGCGAAGAGGCGGTTGTCTATCTGGACTTTACCCCCAGGTCACCCATCGACCTTAAACACATCACAGCCAAACTCTATGCCGCAGAAAAAGCCGTCAGTGGCAGCGGCACCAATCGCACGACCCACACCCACACTCTGTATAGTGAAACCTATGAGCTCAGTGGTCCCATGACGCTTGCGGAGGGCATGCCGGTACAGCGGAAATTCCGGTTCACCATTCCACCCGAGGGGCCTTGTACCTTTATCGCAGCGGATAACCGCATTGAATGGAAACTGGAAATCCACATTGATATCGACAACTGGCCGGACTGGGTTAAAGACGAAACCATCCCGGTCGTTTTATAACAACACCGGGCGATATCCGCGCCGGCATTGATCGACATTCATACGGCATATATCACGATTATCTGCATCGTGTTCAGCTGGTATATTTTTGCTGTGCAGAGTGAATCAGCACCGGTTTGCTGCAAATTCACCATTGGTCTATAGTGAACAGCAAAACCAGCCGCAGGGTATTTATGAACCATACAATCGGTCTTTTCATTCTGACTCTTGGCCTGTGCAGTCTTGATACAGTACAGGCCGAACCTGATACCGGACAACTCGTACAACATATTTTCATCGGTCAGGCCTACCCCTCCGGCAATGTCTATCTGCGACGCTTCTCAAACGAGCCCATGCAACCACAGGACTGGCCTGACACACTGACTCTCTTGCCCATCGCCAAACACAACAGCCTGCCCCGTACCTTTACCGCCCGGCGGGTTAAAGTCCTGCAGGAAAAAATTGTCGATAACATCGTCAAAAGCATTTATATCCCCGGCCATGAAGGTATGGATGCCAATCATAATTATTGTGGGCAGGGCAAACCGCCCGGCCGCAATCCGGCCTATCAACAATTATCCGGCGATTTTTATACTTCCATCATTGACCATTGTGAGTCCAACCGGGGGATCGCAGTCTATCGAATCACACCCTCTACCTATTCCTTTATGGTATTGGGCACAGACAATCAAATCAGCCTGACAGATCCGGCTTTGCCTCAGGGTGAAAAACGCCCCATGACCCCGGCGGAAACCCGCAAACTGGCGGCTGATAAGGAAGCGGTCAGGAAGGAGACCGAAAAGTATGAATGCAACACCATCCCGGGCTGGCCGGATTCGGCAGAACTGATCTTTAGGGCAAGGATCACCCGACCTGCACTCAGTCTGCGATTGTCCAACTATCTTGATCCGGGTTGTGGCGGTCATCTGAGCAGTATCTATGTTCTGGACTTGCTCCAAAACCACAAACTGCTGGACAGTACAGTCATCGATCAATATCAGGGTGGTCTGTAAGCCGGATTAATGGCGGATTTGGTATACCTCGCCTATTGCCCCAGAGAAAATCCAACTATACTGCTTGTATATTTTTGTAAACTTTCTTATATACATAATATTAATGAGAATTATATTTATCACTGCCAGTGTGTGAAAAGGGAGAGAGGGTTTGACGAGCGACGAATCCTATACAAACCTCATCAATGAGGTGCTGGGAACATTGGGAATTACCCCTGAAGAAATCATGGAGCGGAAGCGCTATCTGGAACTGTCAGATAACGACATTACCGTCCTCCGCAAGCTGGAACCCGCTCTGGCCAGGGCGCATGGCAAATTGATGGATTCCTTCTATTCCCACCTGCTCTCTTTCAAATCAACCGCCGCATATCTGAATGACCCCCAGTCCATCGAAAACCTGAAACAGAAACAATCCGTTTACTTTGCCGGACTGATCAACGGCAAGTACGACTGGGATTATGTGCTTGATCGCCTGCGGGTGGGGGTGGCTCATCATCGTATCGGTCTGGAACCGCGCTGGTACTATGGCGCATACAGCAAATACATTTGTTCTCTGCTGCCCGAAATCTGGGAAGCGGCGGAACATGATCAACAACTTGCCACCGCCGGCATCAAGGCCTTGCTCAAAGTGGTCTTCCTGGATATTGAGTTGGCCATCGAAACCTACATGCAAGCCGACCGGCATGAAATCGAGATGCTCAAGGAGTATGCCGAAAACCTGGTGTGTAACGTTCCCTCCGGTCTGGTCGTGCTCGACAGCAAGTTGCGGGTTGTCTCCGTCAATCGTTTTATGGATCGCCTGTTCACAGAAGATCATGAAGTACTCAAGGGCAGATTCATTGATGATCTCTTTCCCGATATGGGCTTGCGGGATCGCGCCAATGAAGTGCTCAGTACACTTCGCGGCCAACGAGGAATCGTTATCGCAACCCGGGATATCCACGGCAACAAGCTGCATTTTGAATTTTCCGTGATCCCCATGTTACAGGCCGGAAACCGGGAACCCCTCAAGACCAGTGCAAGATTACTGGTCATCATTGAAGACCTGACCGAACAGGAAACCCTGCGCGTACAAACAGCTGAAGCGGATCAACGTGTCAGGGCGATTATGGACAATGTCGCTGACGGGATTATTACTATTGATGAACAGGGCACCATTGAATCATTTAATGCCACTGCCGAACGGCTGTTTGGTTACAGCGCGGCAGAATGTATCGGTCAGAACGTCAAGATGCTCATGCCGGAACCCTACCAGAGCAACCATGACAGTTATCTGGATCGGTACCGTACCTCCGGGGAACGACGTTGCCTGGGTTTCGGTTTTCGTGAAGTGGAAGGATTGCGCAAGGACGGCTCCGTATTTCCCATGGATTTGTCGATCAGTCAAATGACTCTGCATGATCGTCAATACTATATTGGTATGGTCCGGGACATTACCGAGCGCAAGGCCTCGGAAATGGAGATGAGCAAGCTCTCACATGCCGTGGAACAAACCGCCGACACCATTATGATTACCGACAAAAACGGCCTCATCGAATATGTCAATTCAGGTTTTGAACAAACCACCGGATACCAGCGTGCTGATATCATCGGACGAACACCCAATGTCGTCAAATCCGGCGAGATGAATGAGGAGTTTTATGAAGAACTTTGGCAAACCATCCTGAAGGGCGACGTGTTCCGCGATGTGTTTGTCAACCGTAAAAAAGACGGCAGTGTCTATTTTGAAGAAAAGACCATTACCCCCTTGCGCAATATAACCGGTGATATCACACACTACATCTCCTCCGGCAAGGACATCACTGATCGGATGCGCACCCAGGAACGCCTGCAATACCTGGCCCACCATGACGTGCTGACCGGTCTGCCGAACCGTCTGCTGTTTATGGATCGACTGTCCCAGTCCATTAAATATCTCAAGCGCAACGGCGGTATGGTCGCCCTGATGTTTCTTGATATTGATCGTTTTAAAAATATCAATGACACGCTGGGTCATCAGGCGGGTGATACGCTGTTGCGTATCATCGCCAAGCGTCTCAGCAATTCACTGCGCGAACATGATACCGTCGCCCGGATCAGTGGAGACGAGTTTGCCATTATTCTGGAAGGGGTGATCAGCATTGATGCACTCCCCGGTATCGCCCGCAAGATCTTGCTGGAAATCTCCCACCCCATGATCATCAGTGACCACGAGATTTTCACCACCACCAGTATCGGCATCTCTATTTATCCTAATGATGGCGAAGAACCGCACACCCTGTTAAAAAATGCCGACTCCGCCATGTATCATGCCAAGGAGAAAGGGCGAAATAACTACCAGTTCTATACACCGAACATGAACGCCATGGCGGCGGAATATCTGAAACTGGAGAACAAACTGCATCGTGCGCTGGAACGCAGTGAATTTGAAGTGCATTACCAGCCACAGTTTGATATTAATTCCGGGCAACTCTACGGGATCGAGGCGTTGTTACGCTGGCGGCATCCGGATGAGGGTTTATTGCAACCACAACGCTTCCTGCATCTGTTGGAAGAGACCGGCCTGATTGTGCCCATCGGTGAATGGGTGCTGTATACCGCCTGTCATCAGGTCAGTAAATGGATTGCAACCGGTATGCAAATCCCCAAACTGGCGGTGAATATCACACCGCGCCAGTTGGCGAACCAGAACTTTGTCAATGTGGTCCAGCAGGCCCTGAAAGATACCGGACTGGATGCCCGCCGGCTGGAGCTGGAGATCACCGAAAGTTCGCTCATGGAAGAAGAACATACCAACATCAATGCCCTGCATGACCTGCATTCACTGGGGGTCAGTATCGCCATGGATGATTTTGGCACCGGCTACTCTTCATTGAGTTATTTGCGCCAATTCCCGATTGGCACGCTGAAGATTGATCGCAGTTTTGTGCGGCAGGTACCCCACAACTATGACGATTGTGTCCTGGCCAGAACCATTATCTCCATGGGCCAAAACCTGAACCTGAAGATTATCGCAGAAGGCGTGGAAAACAGCTCACAACTCGACTTTTTGAAACAACTGGGTTGTAATGGTGCGCAAGGCTATTTGTACAGCCCGGCGATCCCTGCCGAGTTGTTCACCACCGACTTTTTACCCTGATCAGCCCTCCGCCATTCCCAGAGAGAGGATCCGGACAGCCTTTTCTTCCAGGATACATGCCGCCCGGCATTGTGCGCAGCCGACACATAGCGATGCATTAATCACCGGTCTCTCAGCCTGCCATTCCAGCGCCCCCGCCACCGGACAACTGCCGGCACAGGCGCCACACTCGGGACCGAGAAACGGCAAACAGGTTTCGACATCAATCACCGCCCGTGCGAAAGCCGGCAGTGCAACGTCTGCTTCATCCGTATTGCGCTGCAGGGCCTTTGGTTCACAACTTGTCACGCATGGCCAGTCTTCACACAACAAACAGACCTTGTTCAATAAATCCAGCGCCGGTGTACCGGCAACATCCGCGCCCAGACGAGCGGCCAGAGGAAAGATCACCTGTGTGGGACAGGCTTCGATACAATCGTGACAACGGGTACAGGCCAGCAGGAATTCCAGTTCCGGCAAGGCCCAGGGTGGACGCACCCAATGCACGGCCCGCTTTTCGGCCCGTGCATCCGCTTCCTTAATGGCGGTTTCGGCCACTTTACCGACACTGCGGCGGAAAAATTCTCTTCTGTCCATTACATTCTCATGACCATGGGTTGCATCAACAACCAGACATTCAACAGTGTCAGACTGACCAGCAGCAATGTCATCACCCCTTTCACCATAATTTGATCATAGCCCGCCGGCAACCCGGCTGCCCTGTTTTGCAGAATTCTCACAGCCAGCTGGAAACCCAGCACGATTAATCCGGCCTGCATGGCAAAGGTCCATGCATCCGGCACCAACGGCGACATATGTCGCATGTGCAATTCATGGCCGCTTAACGGCAGGGTGTCCCGCCCCAGCGGGTTCATGATCACCGCACTGATCCCGATACTCTCCCGAAACAAATGATTCAGGTTATGGGCCAGATGATAGGCAAACGCCAACGGGATCAGCGGCAGAGCCAACAAGGCAAACAGACGTTTATATTCCTGTTCCGATTTAATCGCGACCTTCAGCAGGAGAATCACCACCGCATAGATCATCATCGGGATCAACATGGCCAATATCATGCCGATGGAAAAGCTCCACAACAGTTGTCCTGAATCACCGATCGCCTGCGCCAATCGGCTGACCCACTGCTCCCAACCGGGCAACATGGTCAAGCCGTGAAAAGCGGTCAGACTGAGCAAGACCAACACAAACCAGGCTTCATCCCAATGGGGACGAATGAAATGTATCGCTTCACTGCCGATGTTGCGCAGTCCCCAATTCACATTTTGATACGGACAACTCTGGCTGCAGGCGCCACAACTGGTACAAAAGGTATTTTGTTTGCTGCGGCCAATCACCAGACTGGTGGGACAGGGTTCGATGGTCTGATTACCGTGATAACACTCCAGCGTCTTGCACTGCAAACAGATGTTCTCATCCACCGGTCTGATCGCCACCGGTGACAGCCCCGCATAAAAACCGATAGTGCGTCCCACCGAACAAAAATAGCGACAGAAGGCCTTGCGTTCATACAACACCTGACTGACCAAAGCGAGGACCACAATCACCAGACACAACAAGGCGGTCGCATAGGGACTGGTGGTCATACCGTAACCCAGTTCCAGCCAGGTCAACACGACAAACATCAGTGTGGCAGGCCAGATATTGCGTAACTGTTTCGGTACCTTGAGTTGCAGACTGTTGGTATTATTACCGCGTTGCCAGAGTCGCAGGCGCACCAGCCAGGTGGCTGACACATCCCAGGGGCAAACCGCACACCAGGCACTGCCAAAAAAGAAGACAGCAATAATCAATCCCGTCCACCAGATTGTCCAGGTCAGGGTGGTGGCCAGATTGCGCTCCGGAATGGGTGTGCCGAACAAACCGCTGATGATGACCAACAGGAAGATCGAGACAAACAGACTGCGAAAGGCCAATAACACCCACGGCCGGGTCACCATGCGGTGTAACAGCTTACCCGACACCGGCAGACCGCGCAGTGAATAACGCCTTTCCGTCTGTGGCCCGGCCGTCGTCAGGATGCCGTACAAGGATAACAGGACCACACTCAGCACGATCAGATTCACCCAGCCATCAGGCAAACCGGGGTGCATCATCATACCCTCACCGGTCAGACGCAACCCGTCCCAGTTCAACAAGGCAGAGAAATCGATCATGGTGAGTTGTGTTGATTTTCCGCGTGATGACGACCGGCCTGCAGCCGCTGCATCCGGCGTCGCTGGGTAAGGTTAACCGAGATCAGGATCACCACAATCAGGCCGACAGTTAATCCCAATGGGCCGATGGCGGAAGGCTCACCGATGCGTAACGGAAAATCGATTATGTAGGGTTCTTTATCCTGAAATTCGGCGCGAATGATATAGTCACCTTCTTTACTGAAGACAAATCCCTGGCGAAATACACTGTCATCCGGGGCTTGCGTCCCCAACAGCTCCTCTTTCGAGGAAAACCAGTTATCATCCAGCACCTTGAAGGTCACCTGACCGGGAAACGATTTACCGTTATCGATCCGCTTGGCGTATAAATTCAGACGCCCCGGTTCGTTGGGTTTGGGAAAAGCGGGAAAGGCCATGTAGGTAACATAATACTCACCGATTTGGGTTTCCACCTGCATACTGGGCGGGGTATTGGAATCTTCACCCAGACTATAGGAAGGTCTGCCCAGCACATGATGGGCCATGCTGCTGACCGGCAGGAGACAAAAGAAAACAAGCGTTAACAGTTTCATCTTATTGCAGCTTTATATCATTTTTTTAAACGCAAAGACGCGAAGGCGCAAAGAATTATACAATTTAGTGCATATTTCCTTCTGTGTCCTGGCAGCCAGATGATGCATATAAATTCGGTTTAACGGTACAGCTTTTTACGTATGCCGACACCGTGTTGCGCCACTGTCGGTTCACCGCGTGCAACAATGCGAATCGGCAGGCTGGGTTCCGGACAGACTTCTACACACAAACCACAACCCACACAGCCCTCTTTTACCACAGGCCGATAGATGTTTCCAAACTCGAAGTCGATGGCGCTCTCACCCAACGGGCAGATCCCCACACAGGCGCCGCAGATCCCCTTGTCCACCCAGGGATAACAGGCGACGCGATCGATTTGCGCCACGCCCATCGTAATCTTGCGCAGCGGTGTCACCGTCAAGGCATCGGTGGGACAGACTTCCATACACTTGCTGCACAGGATACAGGCCTTCTCGGCCGGATCGATATAGGGTGTATTGGCCTTGTCCCCTTCATGATCCTTGTAAAACTTCACACAGCGCGGCGGGCATACCTCACCGCACAAACCGCAACCGATGCATGCCGCAATAAAGGCATGAGCATCACTCAACGCCCCCGGTAACGGCACATGCATCTGCGCCGCATCGGCCCGCGAGGGCATCATCCATCGGGCAATGCCGTATGGCAACGTCACAAACGCCAGTGTGCCAAGCGCCTGTAATGTAGAGAGAATAAACTTGCGTCGCTGCATAGCACAGCCTCCGCTGCTTGTTACCAGAACCCGTCTCAAAATGTCGTGAGCGCAGGCGCGATAATTTTGAGACGGGTTCTACTGTTTCTTGTACTCATGACCGAGATGTCCCGGCCCCTGAAACGCGGCATCAAACCGTCGCCATTCAAATTTCAGTGCATCGGTGGGACACACCGCAATACAGGCCGTGCAGTTATTGCACTCCTGCCCGAAGTCATCATGCCAGGGGTCCAGCCCGAACTGACAAACCACATTACACTTGGCGCAATCATTACAGTGTGTCACCTTGCGCTGGATGCGCAGCAGACGAAAGTGTCCCAGCAAGGAATACAACGCACCGCCCGGACAGACATAGCGACAAAACCCGCGCCGCGCCACCATCAGGTCAAACAGCAGGGTTAACAGGAAAAAAACAATACCCACGCCAAAACCGCCGACGGCAATTGCATAATAGATCTCACGACCGATTATCGCCGGTGGATAGATCGCAGCGAACAGCACAGCACCGCTGAACAGGGAGAGCACCACACCGGCCGCCAACACCAGATATTTCAAACGGCGATCCAGACGCCGACGACTCACCGGCAAACCGGCACGTCTTAACCAGGCGCCGAGATTATCATTCAATTCATATAACAGCGTGGCCGGGCAGATCCAGCCGCAAAAGAACCGGCCGAACACGACGGTTAACAGGACAGGAATCAGGGCCGTCACGATAAAAGGCCAATACAGGGTCTTGCCGGCGGCACTCTGTCCCACCACTGACAAAGGGTCGCTGAGGGCCAAACCGAATAACTTGCCTGACCAGGTAGTGCCTTTCAGCCCGTTCAGATCTTCAGCCGGATCGGTGACAAAGGGTTTGGTCAGGGTTTCCATGCTGTCAGCGATGAATTTTTCCCCCGGCGTCAGCAGATCGTAGGCATGGGCCGCCTCGTAAGTCTGATACAGATGCAGAAAGGGGATCAGGATCAAGAGCAACATCACGCTGCTCAACACCACCCAGCGCAAACGGTTCAACCAGACTAACCGGTTCATGACAAACCTTCCCTGGTCTGCTGAGGAATAATGCGGATCGCCTGCGGGATCTGGATACAGGAGCGTTCACACAACCCACAACCGACACAAGCCTCGGTCACATGGGGTTGCTCCAGCATACCCGTCCGAATAGCGATATCCTGCAAGGGACAGGCGCGGTAACAAACACCGCAGGTCTTGCCCTGGAATGACAGACACAATTGCTCATCCACCCGCGCCTTGCCCATGTTGACGCGGTGAATGATCTCGCCGGCTTCACGTGTAATCTTTTGCAAGGCGCCGGAGGGACAGACCTCCCCACACTTCATACACAGGATGCAGGCCTGCTCGCGGGGAATAATATACGGGGTGTCGATGGAACCAAGACCGTTCTCGGTGGCAAAGAAGTTAATACACCGGTTGGGACACACCTCGCCGCATTGGCCGCAACGAATACAGCGTGATTCGAACTCACTTTCAGTCAGTGCACCGGGCGGGCGCAAAAAACGCAAGGTTGGTTGAGAACGAGCAGCCCGGGTTTCAGTGCTGACCAGCGAACTCAAACCGGCAACAGCCAATGACTGGATAAATTGACGACGTTGCATTAAATAAACCTGTACACCCTGACTATTTTACTTACATCTTTAACGCAAAGGCGCAGAGACGCAAAGAAATCATTGTTAAATCTCTGCATCCCCGCGCCTTTGCGTTTAAATAAAACGACTATATCAAACCTTCCCGAATCAATTTTTTACCACAAAGGGTCGTTCTCGCACATCCACCCGCCTCACAACACCGGCGCGCCCTGTAAGTCGCACGAAGGCGCAAAGAAACGATCTATCAATTCTCTGCGCCTCGGCGTCTTTGCGTTAGAGTTTTACAATATCAAACCTTCTCGATCCGACAGGCCAGTTTCTTGAAGTCCACCTGACCCGAGACCAGATCCCAAACGCGACTCGAAGTACTGTTCACCAGCCACTTGTTCTTTTTGGGATCGGCGCTATCGGCCACTGACAGGTTCCAGGGACTGAACACATAGCCTTCCGGCACACTGTTACGCGCCGGTTTGACCAGACTGTTACTGCCCACCTGAGCCTTGGCCTCGTAGGAACCACGCCGGGTTACCAGGCGCACCTTGTCACCATCCTTGATACCCAGTGCCTTGGCATCATTTTCATGCATCTCCACATACATCTCCGGTACGAGTCGGCGCGTGGTCGCACTGCGATTTGACTTGGCGGTATGGAAGTGTTCATACACCACACCCAGCCCCAGCCAGTAGGGATACTTGTCTTTCGGCACCTGATCCCAGGTCTTGCCGCGATGTTCATCATCGGTGAGGTCGGGGGTCAATCCCATATCCCTGGCCTGTTTCAACAAGGGGATATTGTCGATGGTGTAGACACCCTGCACATGGCCGAACTCCATGAGTTTTTTGGTGATCTCTTTGCGTTTGGAATAATCCTGCTCACACAGTTTCATGTGAACCTTGCCGTCCTTGGTACGGAAATAACCGTAGGGACGGTTTTCCCAGACACCTTCCTGCGCCATATAGCGTCGATGTGAGCCACCGGCCTTGGCGATGGTATAGGTCGGCGCCGGCCATTGAATACCGCGCAAGCGGCGCAACTGTTCGTATGGGCTGATCTTGTCGATCCGTTCCACTTCCAGGATACCGGACAAATCGGTATCCGTGCCCTTGCTGGCGCGGATCACGTCACGGAAGATCTCCTCGGTATCGATAAAACCATCCTTGCCTTTTTTCCAGGGGAAGATTTTCTTGCCATCCAGACCCAGCAGGTCGGCGATCTCGCGGCCCTTATCCACCACCATATCCAGGTCAGGACGACAACCGGGCGGTGGTTCGGCCGCCTTGTCGCAGATATTGATCCGGCGTTCGGAACTGATATAGACGCCCTGCACCTCACCCCAGGTGGCGGCAGGGAAGATCACATCGGCATACAGGTTATTCGGTGCATGGCGGTAGATCTCCTGCACTACATTAAAGGTCTTGCTCAGGGCCGGTCGCACCAGATTATCCTGATCAGGCAAATCAATGTGGGTGGCGTATACCAGGAACATCGCCTTCACCTCACCTTTCAATGCACGCTCCATCATGCCCACGGCATAACCGGGGTTCTGTGAGTTCATGGCATTGATCAGGTTCTTCTCCGGCACCTTCCATTGCTTCGCCATGTGTTTGCGATGCGCCGCATTATCCAGCGGCTGGTTGAAGGGCAAACGCCCGGTCAAACCACCGGTGAAGCGTTCACCCATGGCATTGGGCTGACCGGTCATGGAGAAGGGACCACAACCGGGCTTGGCCAGATTACCGGTCAGGGTCAGCAGGTTGATAATGGAGATCACGTTATGCTGGCCGTGGATATGCTGGTTATAGCCGATGCCCCACATGATAATCACACCGCCATGACCGCTTTCGCCGCGATCCAGACGCTTGCGGGTGGCTTCGGCGAACATCTTCGCCACCTTGCGAATCAGCTCCGGTGTCACTTCCTTGCTGCCCATGCGATCCTGCACCTGTTCGGGGCTGTAGCGCTCTTTCACCCCTTTGACATATTCCTGCCAGCCGGATACATGCTTGCGCAGGAAGGGCCAGTCGATCACATCTTCATGATCCTTTAACAGAACATGTGCAATGGCATTCAGGAAACTGATGTCGCCGTTCAGGATCGGCACATGTACCGAGTTGTCCGGATTGATATCGGCATAACCCTTGGATGTGCCGGTGTAACGCGGGTCGACCACGATGGTCGGGATATTGGTCTTCTTCTTGTGATCAGCACAACGCCAATAGATGATGGGATGCGCTTCACGGGCGTTATGACCAAAGTGCATGATCATGTCGGACAGTTCGATATCTTCATAGGCCAACGGCGGTGTATCCGAACCCAGAGTGGCAAAATAACCGGTCACCGCTGACGTCATACACATGCGCGCATTGGCCTCAATGGTATTGGAGCCGAGCACACCTTTCATAAACAGGTTTTCCAGATACTGCCCTTCCATGGTCAACTGACCTGAACCATACAGAGAGATAGAGTTGCCGCCGTGTTTTTTCACAAGGTGGACAATCTTGTGCGCCACCATCTCCGAGGCCTTGTGATAGGGCACGCGCACAAAATGTTCTTCATCAAACGAGCCCTTGGTCTTGCTCACATAGGAGAGGTCACCATGTTTGGGTTTGTTCCATTCCGCCCAGACATCCTTGCGCACATAGGAATCACCTTCCATGCGATCCACATAGATGGGTTCAGCGGCGGTCAGGCCCTTGATACATTGCAGGCCGTAGTTGGTGGGATGATCCTTGTCAGGACGCATGGAAACGATCTTGCCGTTTTCAACCTGAATAATGGTGCCGCAACCCACACCACAATAGGGGCACTGGGCCAGGGCTGTTTTCCTTTGCACCTCACCGGCAACGGCGGGGGCGGCTTCCAGCTCCGGATTATCCGCCACATACAGACCAGCGCCTGCGGCTGTCCCGGTAATAAAGCTGCTGGTTTTGAGAAAATCCCTGCGTGTCATTTTAAAGCGTTTCATAAAACAGGTTCTCCTTAATTATTTACTGGGTACAGTGCGCAGATAAGAAATGATGTCATCGATCTCCCGGTTTGACAGATCGGCCAGTGCGTTGGGACCGGCAAACGGCAACATCCGGGTATTGGAACGCCCTTCTTTAATAGTGGTGCGGATAAAGCCGTCGGAGACCTTGTTCAGGAAACCGGCCTTGCCAATGGCGGTGCCGGTACCGCCGGCGGCATAACCGTTCCCTTCCGGGCCGTGACAGGTGGAACAGACCTGATCAAACCATTGCTTACCGAGGCGTGGATCACCGTGGGCCTCCGGTTGTGCGTCCACTTCCTTGATACGACTCGGCAGTGTGGCATGGGAACGGAGAAAAGCGACGATTTGTTCAATTTTTTCATTACCCAGATGTGAGAATGGCGGCATACCGGTACCCGCCCGGCCTTCCCGGATGGTCTCCACCAGGAAATTAACCGGTGCAATGGCGAGGAATTCTTTGTTGGTGAGTGAGGGGGCAATGCCGGGTTTACCGATGGCATCCGCCTGGTGGCAGAAAACACAGTTTTGGTTATAGAGCTCTTCGCCCTTGAAGGCCATTTCCTGATCCACCACAGGCGGACTTTGGCCGTTTTTCTGTGTTGTTGTTTTCCCGGATTTGTTTGGTGCTTCCGGTTCTTTGTTACAACCCGTACTCAATATAAGGGTGGTAACCATTACCAGCCCTGATATGACTAAATGCGATCTTTTCACATTGCCCTCCTGCTCTCCAGAGAAGTTTTCTCTTTGTTATGTATGGCTTAGAAACCATCTCAAGCATAGCGGCGAAGTAAAAAATTTCTCCTTGACCTGGATCAATTTGAAAATACTTATGTGAAAATCAATAGGCTTTAAATTAAAAGCTTATTGAGCAACCTGTTTAAGCAGGGAGAATTGTTTAATTTGGACATAGCGATTTTGGATATCGATCAAACCGCGCTCCTGAAACTGGGAGAACTGGCGACTGACGGTTTCCAGGGCCAACCCCAGATAGTTGCTGATATCCTGCCGGGACATACACAGCCTGAAGCGGTCACTGACCAGTTTCTGATCCGCATACCGTTGTGACATATTCAACAAAAACCGGGCGATGCGCTGTTCGGCGGAAGTGCCACCCAACATAAGCAGGACATGTTGTTCACGCATGATCTCGCGGCTCATGATGCGTGACAGGTTGTGCAGCAGCTCAGGCACTTCCATGGACAGTTCTTCCAGTTTGGCGAAGGGAATTTGGCAAACTTCGGTCTTTTCCAGCGCCACGGCATTGCAGGGATGAACTTCACCATCAATGGCATCCAGACCAAACACCTCACCGGAAATATGGAATCCTGTCACCTGCTCCCGGCCATCCACCGTCAAGCCGTAGGTTTTCACAGCCCCGTCCTGAATGGCATAAATCCCCTTGAACTTCTCACCGGCGCGATACAGGAATTCGCCTTTGGCCAGCGGTTCGCGCCGCACCACCAGCTTATCCATCAAAGAAAGGTCCTGAGATTTCAAATTGGTGGGCAGACACAATTCACGCACCCGGCACTGTTCACAGGCCGGTTTAACATGAATGAGGTGTATCGGGTTTGGCTTGAGCATGGGTTTTATTATAGTTTACTAATTGCATCAAGAAATCCATGATGCCCGATGTGACGAAATGAAACAAGAAAATTTCTGTTAAAAACAATAACCTTCCGCATTCAGGGTGTTTTTTATTATACCTTTAACTGCTATACATCAAGTCACCATTCACCTATCCTGATACCATAGTCCGTCAGTCAAATTCAGCCGGAAATCACCCATGCTCCTGGACCCCTATAACCGCGCCATCGAATATGTTCGCCTTTCGGTGACAGACCAGTGCGATCTGCGCTGCAGCTATTGCCTGCCCAAGGGCTTCAGTGATTTTCAGGAGCAGGAACACTGGCTGAGCTTTACCGAGATTGAACAGATTATTCGTGTCTTTGGCAGTCTGGGCACGCGCCGTATTCGACTCACCGGCGGCGAACCGCTGGTGCGCAAGGATATTGATCAGCTGGCAGCACGCCTCGCCGCACTACCCGGGATCGATGATCTGTCGCTGAGCACGAACGCGACACGGCTGGAAAAACTGGCCCCGGCCCTGTATCACGCCGGAATTTCACGCATCAATGTCAGTCTGGATACCCTGCGCCCGGATCGATACAAGGCCATCACCGGCGGCAAACTGGACAAGACCCTGCGCGGTCTGCTGGCCGCCAAAGAGGCGGGATTCCAACCCATCAAGATCAATATGGTGGTCATGCGGGACGTGAATGATGACGAGGTGGAAGCCATGGTGGAATTTTGTCTGAAGCACGATTTCACCCTGCGTTTCATCGAAACCATGCCGGTGGGAGATACCGGACGTGCCGCAGGCAAACAATTCATCCCTCTGCACGCCATTCAGCAACGCCTCGCCGACCGCTATGAGCTGATCGACAGCGTCATGCAGGGCGGCGGTCCGGCCCGTTATGTACGCATCGCCGGTACGGAATTGCGTATCGGCTTCATCACCCCCATGTCACAGCATTTCTGTGCAACCTGCAATCGGGTGCGTCTCTCGGCGGATGGCATCCTCTATATGTGCCTGGGTCAGGAGCACCAGTATGATCTGCGCCCCCTGGTACGTGACGGGATCAGCGATGCCGCACTGGCGGAACACATTCAACAGGCCATCGCCCTGAAACCGGAAAAACACGAATTTCAGGAAAAACCACAGCAGGTCGTACGCTTCATGTCCATGACCGGTGGCTGATGTGCCATGCTGCGCCGGTTAGTCTTTGTCCTGTTCTGTTGCGGCATCCTGCCGTCCGGCCTGTCAGCCAATTCCAACACCCTGCAATCGATCCTGCAGCAACCCGACGCACCGGCAGGTGTGGTTATCGAAATCGCCACACGCGATCAAGCCGGTCTGCAATGGGCTCTGCCCCGTGCCCATACCTATATACAGCAACTGCGCGAGCGGTTTCCGAAACTGCCCATCGTGATCGTCAGCCATGGTCGGGAGCAATTTGCGCTGCAAACAAACCGGCAACCGCAAACGGCCCGGGTCCATGAACTGACCAAACTGTTGAAAAAAGACAATGTGCAATTACATGTCTGTGGTACGCACGCCGCATGGCGTGGTGTCAGTGCAGAGGATTTCCCGGATTATGTCGATGTCTCGCCGGCCGGACCGGCACAGATCAATGATTATCTGGCGCTGGATTATGTGTTAATAGTCATCCGCAAGGCGGAATAGCGGTTTACGGACAGTTACCCAACCGCTTGCCGGAATATTTCAGTTGCAGTTTCATGGTCGGCATACCCTTGCCACCCGCTTCAAATGCCCCCTTGCCCGACATCGTATCGTCCATATATGTAACAGTTCCGCCGCCTGTCATTTTATCTTCATCAGTCTCACAACTGATTGACCAGCTGACCGTATCACCTTCCACCTTGACCTTCTGTTTACTGCATCCCTTGTTGTTCTCATTCAGACCGGGGGTGGGATTTCGACGGGTAATACATTTCTGATAAGTATCGGGCGCCACCTCAACCGGCAAACCTGTCCCGTGGGCCTGAACAGTAAACTCCCACATGCCATATTTAATCTTCGCCTCGGCGGCCGGAGAAACAAAAACACCGCTCAACAACAGCATCGGCAAGACCAGTCTTTGCCCGGCGAATTTTAAATGGTTGTGGTGCACGACTCAGCCCTCATCAGCTATCCCAATAACATGCGTAAACCCAGTATAGCAATAAATATTGCAAATACTTTCTTCAGTACCTTAGCAGGCAGTTTGTGGGCCAGCCATGCCCCCAGGGGTGCAGAGAGCACACTGGTCACCACAATGCCGAAAAATGCGGGCTGGTAGACAAATCCACTGCTTTGCGCCGGCAGGCTGCTCTCCCCCCAGCCGGTCAGCATAAATCCTGTTGCACCGGCTACCGCAATGGGCAGACCGGTAGCGCTGGACGTGGCCACCGCCTTTTGCATCGTCACATTACACCAGACCAGAAAAGGCACCGTCAGGGTACCGCCCCCGATCCCCACAATCGCTGACACCAAACCGATCACACCACCCGCCCCGCTCATGGCCCATCTGCCCGGCAAGGCGCGGGCGGCATCGGGACGCAACCCCAGCCACATCTGTAATGCCACCGCCAATTCAAACACCGCAAAAAAGCGCTTTAAAAAAGCCGCCGACATCAACTCGGCTGCCACCGCTCCCAGCAAGGCGCCCACCACGATGCCCGGCGTGAGCCGCCAAAATACCGGCCACAACACCGCACCGTGGGCATGGTGGGCACGCACCGAGGAGAGGGAGGTAAACACGATCGTCGCCAGTGACGTGCCCACGGCCAGATGCACAATAATGTCCGCGTTAAATCCCTGCTGCTGAAAGATCATCACCAATACCGGCACGATGATCAGACCGCCGCCCACACCGAGCAAACCGGCCACCACGCCGGTAAACAGGCCCAGCACGCCATATATAAGGTAGACTTCCATTACGTTTGACTTACAAATATGTACTGAGCTGAAACAGTACGAAGGCACTGCTGCAGATAAAACCACACACCGGCACCCACAACGGCACACAGAAACCCGCCACCGGTTCACCCCTGAGTTTAAGCAGTAACAAGGCAAGATTGATCATGGCAAAGATCGTCAGGGTGATAAAACTGGTCAGTTTGGCCAGACTGAGCAAAGGCAGAAACAAAGCAAACAGCAGAATGACACCACCAACCACCAGTGTGGAAGTCACCGGCGTGTGTGTCACACTGTGCACATTACCCAACACATGCGGCAACCAGCCCTGACGACTCATACCATATAATACGCGTGACGCCATGATGATCTGCACCAATGCACCGTTGAGTACAGAGATCAAACTAATCAGGGTAATGACCGTTGGATGCATACCGGTCTTGTGCTCATACAACATGGCCAATGGCGCATCACTTTGTGCCAGCTGTTGTGTCGGCATGGCAAGGATACTGACCAGTGAGACCAGTATATAAAAAGTTGTCGTTACCACCAGCGCTATAATAATAGCGCGGGGCAAATTCACCTCCGGTGACTTGACCTCTTCCGCTACATTGACAATATCTTCAAAACCGATAAAGGCATAAAAGGCAATAAACGCCCCGGACAATATCCCGATCCACACCCCGCCATCCCAACCGGGAACAAGTTCGGAAAATTTCGCCGGCACCAGAGCAAAACTGTCCCGCGCCACCCACAGAATCAACAACAAGCCGGATATCTCCACCACCGTCATCAAGGAAGCAATAATGACCGACTGACCAATACCCCAAACCACAATCGCCGTCATCACCAACACCAGCACCACAATCACCAGCCAACCCGGCCACTGCACAAAGATATTCAAATAACCGACAAAACCATGCAACAGGGTGGCTGTAGAAACCGCGCCCACCAGCACGATCAGCAAGCCCACCACCCTGGCCAATCGTTCACTGCGTAAACCATGCCGGACATAGATTGCCTCACCGGCACTCCGGGGATAACGCACCGCCAGTTCTGCATAGGAAAAAGCCGAAAACCCGGCCAGAATGGATGCCAGCACAAAGGCAAGCAGCGTATACATTCCGGCATAACCGGCCACCTTGCCCACCAGCACATAAATCCCCGCGCCCAGGATCGTGCCAATCCCGTAAAAGGTCACCAGTGTCAAAGACAGGGAACGTTTTAATTGCACTTCATGTTGGTTATTCATCGTATTAGTGTATCTCAATAAGTCATTCGCACAACACCACACAAAGTGATATTATCGCAACCGGAACTGTGTAACCCAACACCAACAGAGACACCTGCCATGTCACATAACCAAACAACACAGCCCCTTTCCACCCTCAACAGATGTCTCATTGGACTGTTATTCCTGTTCGGATGCAGCAACCTGCAGGCCGATGACTTCAACTATGGCGATGTATTTGGTGTATCCGTCGGTGTCGGCATCAGCCAAACAGAAACCCGTGACGGCAAACTCGCCTGGGCAAATATGTATATGTTTCTGTTCAACCTCACCGCCGAATACCAGGACTATCAAGACTACGACATCACCAACATCTATACCGGCTTCGGACTGGGTAAATTTTTGCAACTGCAATACGGTGACGGCAGCAAGGGTGAAGCCTACCGGGCGAGAATGGAATTCAATATCTACAAAAATCTGTCGATCATGCTGGCGCGGGAACGCTACCCCAACGATCACTCGCACGACAACACCAGCATTGGTCTGGGACTCACCTTCGAGTAATCCAGTACCATGCCGGCCATAACACTGCACGACTTACAGAACAAACTCCACGAACAAATCCCCCTCACCAAAACCATCGGCATCCGGGTGACTGACTACTCCGGTGAAACACTCACCCTCAGCGCACCGTTGCAAAACAACATCAACCACAAAAGCACCGCCTTCGGCGGCAGCCTCTATTCAGTCGCCGTCCTGGCCGGCTGGGGATTGTTATATACCAAACTCAACGAACTGGATCTGAGCGGACATATCGTTATACAACAAAGCAACGTCAATTACCTGCAACCGGTCAAAAGCGACATCATCGCCACCTGCTCGGTTGGAGACATAACAACCTTCGAGCGGTTCATTCGGACTTTTAACAAAAAAGGCATGGCGCGAATCAAACTTGCGTCTGTCATTATGCAGGGTGATGAGGCAGCGGTGGAGTTTGAGGGGAGTTATGTGGTGCATGTGTAGTTTTATGTTTTTGTCCGCCGCTACACGGCTTTGGCGGGTCACTTTCTCCAGCTTGACCAGTGTACGTTACCTGAGAGGTTGCTTTAGTTTCGCCCGCCACTGCGTGGCTGAGGCGAGTGACTTTCTCTTGCGCGGCCAAGAGAAAGTCACCAAAGAGAAGGCCGCCCTGGCTGCCTTGATGCTGTGATTGGTTTTGATTTTTGCCTGTGTTTGACAAAAGGGCCTTCCCTGGCCCTTTGTCAAACTGCGACATCCTGTCGCTACTCTATCAATACAAAAATTAAATCCAATCACATGGCAGCAAAGGGACTGATCCTCGCGGCAAGGTTCTTGTTTATCGATATGCCTGCTTTAAACATGATATTCAGGGGTGGGATCATTCCCCTTTACAGGCATGTTGTGAACATGAACTTCGACATCGATCAGTGCGCCACAGGATGACGTCCAGGGATGGACTAATGTCGCGGGAGGCATGGATGCCGGGAGCGACGGTGGGCGCTGACCGGCAGCGGTACAGGGAGGTACCGTTGCCGGGCAACAAGTCGAAGTTGATGGTCACAACAGTCTTGCCTGTGAGGGAAACATTTTTGGTGACTTTTGATGTTTTGTTTCAAAAGTCACTCGCTCCCGGCAGGGAGTGAAACATGGATATCTTTGACTATACGAACAAAGATCAATGCCACGCAGTGGCGGGCGAAAAAGAAACATCGAATAAACACATGCCCTATGCCAAAGCCGCACAACGGCAGGCAAAACCACATCAACCACCCCACGGATAAACTAAACCCTCCCCAACTCCTCCATCGGCCATCTCGCCCTGGCGGAGAAGTCCAGTCCCTGCCGTTCGCCGGCCATGAGTCGTTGGCAGCCGGCGAAGGCGATCATGGCGCCGTTGTCGGTGCAGAAGGCCAGGCGCGGGTAGTAGACCCGGCCGTTTTCTTTTTCGCAGACTTCGGCGAGGCGTGTCCGCAAGCGGGTGTTGGCACTGACGCCACCGGCGATGATGAGGCGTTTGAGGCCGGTTTGTTTCAGGGCGCGTTTGCATTTGATGGCCAGGGTTTCCACCACGGCGATCTCGAAGGCGAGGGCAATGTCGGCTTTGGTCTGGTCATCCAGTTCATGGGATTGCATGGTATTGAGGGCAAAGGTCTTCAGGCCGCTGAAGCTGAAGTCGAGGCCGGGCCTGTCGGTCATGGGTCGGGGGAAGGTAAAACGATCCGGGTTTCCCTGTTCCGCCAGTTTGGCCAGGGCGGGGCCGCCGGGATAGCCGAGGCCCAGCAGTTTGGCGGTTTTATCAAAGGCCTCACCCGCCGCGTCATCCAGTGATTCGCCCAGCAGTTGATATTGACCAATGCCATCAACCCGAACCAGTTGGGTGTGGCCGCCGGAGACCAGCAGTGCCACAAAGGGAAATTCCGGTGGCGACTCTTCCAGCATGGGGGCCAATAAATGGCCTTCCATGTGGTGGACGGCCACGGCAGGCACCCCCCAGGCATAGGCCAGACTGCGGCCGATGCCGGTCCCTACCATCAAGGCGCCAATCAACCCGGGCCCCGCCGTGTAGGCAATCCCGTCGATATCGGCCGGCTGGATACCGGCCTCATCCATTACCTGTCGAATCAGCGGCAGGGTTTTCTGCACATGATCCCGTGAAGCCAGCTCCGGTACCACCCCCCCGTATTCGGCATGCAGAGCCACCTGGCTGTGCAGGGCATGGGCCAACAGGCCGTTTTCACTGTCGTAAATGGCAATTCCTGTCTCGTCACAGGAGGTTTCGATACCTAATATCCGCATATTTCTAAAATTTTCCTGGTTTTCTCCGATAAATGCTTTTGCATTTGCCCGCGCCGGGCAGTAAAATTGCGCGCTTTCACTAGTACAACCCAACTCAGGACATTTTAATGCCTTTAGTACGTGTAAGAGAAAACGAACCCTTTGATGTAGCCCTGCGTCGCTTCAAGCGCTCCTGCGAAAAAGCCGGCGTACTGTCTGAAGTCCGTCGTCGTGAATTCTACGAAAAACCGACTTCGATCCGGAAGCGTAAAATGGCTGCTGCCGTTAAACGCCACCAGAAGAAAGTCAGCCGCAGCATCACCAACCGCAAGCGCCTGTACTAATTTCTTTCCTGTCGGAAAAAACCCGCTTCGGTCATGAGCAAATCCGGGCTAATCACGCGCATTAACGAGGACGTTAAGTCCGCCATGCGCAACAAGGATAAAGAGCGTCTTGCCACCTTGCGCCTGATCACGGCTGCGATCAAGCAAAAAGAGGTGGACGAGCGTATCGAGCTGGATGATACCGCCACTCTGGTCGTGCTGGACAAGATGCTCAAGCAGCGCAAAGACTCTATTGAGCAGTACACCAAAGCCAATCGCACCGACCTGGCCGACAAGGAAGAGGCCGAAGTGGCGATTATTATGGAGTACATGCCGACCCAGCTCAGCGACGCTGAAATCGACCAGATGATAGTCGAAGCCATTGCCGCCTCCGGTGCCGAGGGAATGAAGGACATGGGCAAGGTTATGGGCGTACTGAAACCCAAACTCCAGGGCCGCGCCGACATGGGCGCCGTCAGCGGCAAAATTAAGGCTAAATTGAACTAATCCCTGCCAGATAACCAGGCTCCCATCCGGTTTTTCGCATTTCAACAACTTCTGAACATAACGCAAAGGCGCAAAGACGCCAAGAACGCAAAATTGATCATAATTGTCATGGCGAAACAATAAAGCTGACAATGTTCCCAAACGCAGTGATTTCAACAAGTTCACCTGCCAAGTCGATTTCAATTTCCCAGGTAAAGTAGCCAGGGTTTATACAAGGCAAGAAAGAACTTGTTTATAAACAAGTAGATAACCTTTATATTCTTTGCGCCTTTGCCCCTTTGCGTTATGTCTCCTGTCCCAAAAACCATATTCGCCGTACAATTCGCCCATGGCCGGCCTTATCCCCCAAAGCTTTATTGATGAATTACTGACCCGTTCCGATATTATCGAGGTCATCGACAGCCGTGTGCCTTTAAAAAAGGCCGGACGGGAATATACCGCCTGTTGTCCCTTCCATAATGAGAAGACCCCTTCGTTTACCGTGAGTCCGGGCAAGCAGTTCTACCACTGTTTCGGCTGTGGCGCCCACGGCAGCGCCATCGGTTTCCTGATGGAGTACGAACACCTCAATTTCCCCGAGGCGGTGGAGGAACTGGCCCGGATCAACGGTCTGGAAGTACCCCGCGAGTCGGGACCGGCCCCCGATCCGAAAGCAAAACAGCGCCAGACCACGCTTTATGATTTGATGGGACAATGTGACCGCTTTTATCGCCAACAGCTGCGGCAGCATCCCGCCTCCAAACGAGCGAAAAACTATCTCAAAGAGCAGCGAGGATTGACCGGTGAGATCGCCACCGTCTTTGGGATCGGCTACGCACCGCCGGGCTGGGATACCCTAAACAAAGCCCTGAATCCCGACAACAAGCCTGAACTGGAACAGCAACTGGTGGATCTGGGCATGTTGATCCGCAAGGATGAGGGAGGGAGTTACGACCGCTTCCGTGATCGTATCCTGTTTCCGATCCGCGATCAGCGCGGCCGCACCATTGCCTTTGGCGGCCGTATTTTAGGCGATGAGAAACCGAAATATCTGAACTCCCCGGAAACTCCACTGTTCCACAAAGGACGGGAACTCTACGGCCTGTTCGAGATGCGCCAGGCCATGCGGCACATTGATCGGATCCTGGTGGTGGAAGGCTATATGGATGTGGTGGCTCTGGCCCAATATCACATCCGCTATGCCGTAGCCACCCTGGGTACCGCCACCACCCCCGATCATCTGAACAAGCTGTTCCGCATCTGCCCGGAGGTAGTGTTCTGTTTCGATGGTGACAGGGCCGGCCGCGAAGCCGCCTGGCGGGCACTGGAAAATGCCCTGCCTATTCTTAAAGAAGGCCATGAGATCCGCTTCCTGTTCCTGCCGGATGGCGAAGATCCGGATACACTGGTTCGCAAGGAAGGCAAGGTAGACTTCGAAAAGCGCATGTCTGAGGCAACGCCTCTTTCAGAGTATTTTTACTCACAGCTCCGGCAAGAGCTGGATATTAGCAGCCCTGAAGGGCGATCTAGATTTGTAGAACTTGCCAGACCTTCGTTGGAAAAGTTACCAAACGGGCTTTTTCGGACATTGATGGTTGAACAGCTGGCACAGCTTACGAACCTACATCCTAGCCAACTAGCATTATCAGCAACTAAAGTATCAAGCAAAATAACAGCCCCAGAGAAAGTGACAAGCTTTAAACCTGCGGCAAATACAGAAATTACCCCATCACTAGTTGCAAAAGGGGTTAAAATAATTGTCCACAGGCCAGATTTATGCAATCTACTGAAAGACAAAGAAAATTTTGAAAAAACTCAGCTACCAGGAATCAATATTTTTAGTGAAATAGCCACTTTAGCAAAGGACAACCCAGGTATTACTACGGCTTCATTGCTATCCAGGTTAGAAAATAGAAATTATGGACCCAGACTCAAACGATTGTTAAGTAAAGAGCAATTACTCGACGGTGAGCCACTTGAAGAAGAGTTTAAAGCGACACTAGAAATTCTACGAAAACGAGTAAAACAATTGAGAAGAGATGAGCTATACGATAGAAACTTCTATGACCTAACAACTGACGAAAAAAATGAGCTAAAAGTATTAGCCACTGATAAGTCACTGTATTAAAAAGTTTATTTAGTACATAAAGTTTCAGGTTTTAGCTTGAAAACTTTCGCAGTGAGCCCAATATAACCATGGCAGACTTGGTTGACGCTGGCGCTCCAACGAGCAATGGCCCCACCTGGAGGTCCTCCTGGCCTGGAACCCGATGCACGATGCCGGTGTCGACATAGAGGTGGAATTCAAGGCCGCAACCCAGGCACTCCTGAGCAATCATAATGAGGGTCGGGTGGAAACCCTGCTCAGCAAGTCTAAACTTGGACCCCTGAGCCATGCAGAAAAGGTGGAATTACAGCAATTATTAAGCCGCTCAGGGGTCTGAGCAGCTATATTTATATGTGACATCAAATAGATAAACCGCATTTCATAGTGTAAAATCTGGTGATTTTTACTCTGCCGTTTTCTGGTCTATTGTCGTATTTTTTCTAGGGCGTAATTAATGAGTCAAAGCACGCAAGAATCGCAACTTAAGTTATTGATTGCCAAAGGCAAAGAGCAGGGCTACCTGACCTACGCTGAAGTCAATGACCACTTACCCAACGATATCGTCGATCCGGAACAGATCGAAGACATCGTCGCCATGATTAATGACATGGGTATTTCGGTGCATGAAACCGCACCGGACACGGAAAACATGATGATCAACGACGCCGACACTGTGGATGAGGACGCCGCCGAAGAGGCCGCCGCCGCTCTGGCCACCGTGGACAGCGAATTCGGCCGCACCACCGACCCGGTACGTATGTATATGCGTGAAATGGGCGCCGTGGAACTGTTAACCCGTGACGGGGAAATCGAGATCGCCAAGCGTATCGAAGACGGTCTGAACCAGATGCTCTCCGCCCTGGCGATGTACCCCGATACCGTGGCGACAATTCTCTCCATATATGACGGCATCGCCACCGAACAATCCAAACTGACCGACATTATCTCCGGCTTCATCGATCCGAACGCCCCGGACGAAATCCCCAGCCCGGCGGAAATTGCCGCGCAAAGTGACACTACCGCCGCACGGGATGATGATGACAGCGATGACGATGATGAAGACGGCGACAATCAGGAAGTGGCTGATACCGGCCCCGATCCCGAGGAAGCCCGGATTCGCTTTGAGCGTCTGGCCAAGCTGCACAAGAAACTGATCTCCCTGCTCGACAAGCACGGACATCAGGATGCAAAAACCGCCAAGATCCGCGAAGAGATGATCGACGAGCTGATGCAGTTGAAACTGACCAGCAAGCTGGTCGACGCCCTCATGGCGAATATGCGCGGTCTGGTGGAACGCATTCGCACCCATGAGCGCCACATCATGCAATGCTGTGTACAAACCGCCAACATGCCGCGCAAGGGTTTCATTGACAGTTTCCTGGAAAATGAAACCAGCCCGGACTGGCTGGACACCCACATCAATGCCGGTGAAAAATATTCCGCCAAACTGGCCGAGCAAAAGGAAGAGATCATAAAGTCTCAACAAAAGCTGGCGTCTATCGAAAAGGAATCCGGCCTGAACATCAGCGACATCAAGGACATCAACCGCAAAATGTCACTGGGTGAAGCCAAGGCACGTCGCGCCAAGAAAGAGATGGTGGAAGCCAACCTGCGTCTGGTGATCTCTATCGCCAAAAAATACACCAACCGTGGTTTGCAGTTCCTCGACCTGATCCAGGAAGGCAACATCGGTTTGATGAAGGCGGTGGACAAATTTGAATACCGTCGTGGTTACAAGTTCTCGACTTACGCCACCTGGTGGATACGTCAGGCCATTACCCGCTCCATTGCAGATCAGGCACGCACCATTCGTATCCCCGTGCACATGATCGAAACCATCAACAAACTGAATCGCATCTCGCGTCAAATGTTGCAGGAAATGGGTCGAGAAGCCACACCGGAAGAACTGGCTGAACGGATGGACATGCCGGAAGACAAGGTGCGCAAGGTATTAAAGATTGCCAAGGAACCGATCTCCACGGAAACACCCATCGGTGATGATGAAGATTCGCATCTGGGCGACTTTATCGAAGACAGCAACGATATCTCGCCCATCGACTCGGCGACGATCGGCGGCCTGCGCGAAACCACCCAGCAGGTGCTGGAAGGGCTTACCGCACGCGAAGCCAAGGTGCTGCGTATGCGTTTCGGTATCGACATGAACACCGACCATACCCTGGAAGAAGTCGGTAAACAGTTTGACGTAACCCGTGAACGTATTCGTCAGATTGAAGCCAAGGCCTTGCGCAAACTGCGTCACCCGAGCCGCTCGGATCACCTGCGCAGCTTCCTGGATATGGATTAAGCAGCGACAAGAAACAGAAAAAGGGCGTCACAGAACGCCCTTTTTTATTTTCCAACAGACCCTATACCCGCTATAATCCCCCGCACGTCATAATTGACGTACGGGCCTGTAGCTCAGTTGGTTAGAGCAGGGGACTCATCAAAATGGTGCGTTCGCGTTGAAAGATGCGAAATGAACGGGATGAATTCAGGGAAACCTTACCAGTTACAACTGCTGGCAACCCTGAGCCAAGCCGGAAGTACACTTCCGGAAGGTGCAGAGACTACCTGGGGACTGGTGCATACCACCAAGCGTCCTTAATAACAGGCAAGAGCGTCCCGCACCCAAACGAATAATGTCGTGGGTGATGAGATAGTCCACTCCGGATAGAAATATCAGGACAGAGTGAATCCCTTGGTCGTAGGTTCGAGTCCTACCGGGCCCACCACTTCATTTAAATAAAATCGTAGCAAGCCTTCCCTGGCGCAGCTTCAGAAGTTTAAATAATCCCCGGCCCGAACTTCCTTGTCCGGGCGCTCAGCGGGTAAAAGGTACATTAAGTACCTTTTACGCTCTCCGCTTCGCCCTACCGGGCCCACCACTTCTTTATTGATGCTTCACTGCAAGCCATCCTTGGCACAACTTCACTTGCGTAGATTTAAACCAGCCTAAACAGGGTCTGTTTTATCCAACAGGGTTTGCCGGTAGGCCAAGGGTCTGACACCCACATGTTTTTTGAATGCGGTGTAGAAGGCGGATTTTGAGTTAAAGCCGGCATCATAGGCAATGCTGACTATACTGGTGTCGTTGTTTATTGTATCCGCCAATAATTGTTTGGCAGCTTCGATCCGGTAGTCATTGATAAAATCAAAAAAGTTTTTTCCAAACCTTTCATTGATCACCTGGGAAAGGTAGTTGGGTGAAATGCTCAATTGTTTCGCCAGTAACGGCAAGGTCAGCCGGCTGTCAAGATACGGTCGTTCGGTTTCCATGTGACGCTGCAAATCAGCCTGTAGCGCGGCGCTCATTCCGGCATCCAGTGCCGATGTTTTGTATTTGGCAGTTGCCTCTGTCACACTCTCTGATCGGGGTTCATCTGGCACATCGATGACCGGCATTTGCTGTGAAAATATAACCGGCTGACGCAAGCCAAGATAACCCATGGTGTAAATCACAGCCACCACCATCAAATATAAAAGCCGATTAACATTCTCGTCCAGACCAAGGCTGCGTGAAAAAAATCCATCAAATATCAATATAAGATAAAGTACAGACAAGGCAAGTAACAGGTTTCTTAACCAGTTAAGTGTGATCTGTTCGATGGAGGAAAATTGCTGACGGATAACCTTTGCATGGTGCCGCAGACGACGCAGGCTTAATACCAGATACACGCCAATGGAAACCACAGAGGCAAGTGCGATCTTGCCGACCACGGCCAGAACCATCACTTCATTCTGTGCAGTTGCCTGTAGTTTGCTGTAAAACAGTTTTACATACTGTTCCGGTGTCAGTCCCGGCAGGATGAAACACGCCACCAGTCCGATACCAAATGGCATCAAGTGCATTCCAGCCTTACCTTTCCGGGCAACTGTTCTATCCCCGGTCAATACCTGAACATACAGATAAAAGGCCGGGCCATACAGCAGGTTAATGACCGGGTCGAGGAAGGCGATACTCAGGGTATTGAGCAAATGACGGGACTGATATAAAAACTCATGCCCCAGATCGATACTGAAGGCAAGAGTCAACAGCGCGAGATAAACATGCCCTGCCCTGTTGTCTTTGCCGGTATTAAGCAGTGCCAGCACAAGAAATAATCCATGTGCGGCACCCAATAACATGATAATTGAAAACAGAGTAAACTCAGGCTGCATAATATACAAATGTATGTTTATAACAGGAAAGTGTCAAACAACCACCATGCTAACAAAACCAGGACGATTAAGCCAAATGTATTGGCAATGTACAACCAAAACCTGCCCATATTCATGTCCTCTCGTGTAATAAATGTCTGTTTGGTTTCTTGATATCAAGCGATATACAGCCTAACCCGCTTCGCTGTACTGTTTTGTGAAAAAGAACTCTTTGTCTTTGACAACCAGCACAATGGAAAACACGATTAACAGCCCGGTCTGTATCACTTTGCTGTCCGGGTGAGTGGCAAATATCTCATTAAAATATCCGGCTGTGATATGAAACACGATAGCAACCAGAATATTCCGGCCGGTTTTATAGTAAAGCCAGTTCATAATGATCACGAAGGGAAAGAGGCTCACCAAAAAGTTAACACCATGCATCCAACCGGTCGCTACGATATTGCTGTGGTAATAATCATTTATGGAAGACAGCGGGATGTGCCAAAGCCCCCAGAACAGACCGAATATCATTGATGTATTGAACAAATTGAAGCGATTACGCAGGCAGTCCGTACCATAGGAATGCCAGGCCAGTTCTTCCAGCAAGGGTGCAACGATCAACAACACCCACACGGGAAACACACCGGACGAGAAAGTAAAATGGCCGGTAATCATAAACTGATCCGCACTATAACCAAACAACAGGGAAACAGCTTGCGCCAACAATATACTGGCCGGCATCAGCAACAAGGTCAACACAATATACACCGGCCCTGCCTTTTTGAGACTGAACAGCCTGTTTGCCAGATCATCTTTTAGCATGGAATTTTTGGCCATCAGCCACCATGCAATAATGACCGGGCTCAGCAAACCGGCAAACCCCAACAGACCAACCACGCCTGCGTGATGCGGCTGCTGTGGAGTGAGGTGACTGATATACCCTGCTGTGAACCAACAAACCCATGGGATCGCCGTTGCCAGGAAATAGAAAAGCATGGGGTGTTTGTAGTGTTTAATCGTGTCGATCATGGCCGTTCTCCTTTCAATTATAGTGATTCAATACTTTCCGTCTGAGTCACACTAAAATTTGTATTGCAGTGTAGTGAAGGCGCAGGTGTCATGTTTTTTATCCACGATAGGGCTGGCTGTAATGTTTTTTCCCATTCGTGTCACCTTCAAACCACCAAGCAATTCCACACGTTCACTGATTTGGTAACCCACTGCCAGGTCAACAAAGATGTTTGTCACGGCCTCGCCGGTATAATATGCACGGTTGCCGGTCACTTCATTTGCACGCACACCATAATAATAATCCACCAGGTCGCTGCTCAACCAACTGACACCCACGGCCGGAGCGATAAACATACGATTAATCATGTATGGGATTTGATACTGAGCCCGTGCTTCAACACCTTCATGCGTGCCGGTTATATCCCCCAGGATCATGATTTTCATCTCCCCGGTTGAATCAGTCCGCGCCAGACTGAGTCCTGCATCAAAAGACGGCCGGCGTTCCGCCATCCCCGCCAGAGCCGGACTGTCCTGCGGTTCATAACCATCAAACCGCAGTTCGCCCTCCAGCGCAATTTTCATCGTCCCTGTCTGGTGTAATGTATAGGTAACTGTCCCCAGGTCGAGATTAAAGTGCTCGCCGTGGTAGGTTACGTATGGCAAGGCACGGACATCACTGTCTACACCGGTGTGGGGTGGCTGAATATAGGCTGCCGCCATCCCTATCCCCCACTCTCCGGCTACACCACTTTGTGGCAGCATGGACAGCCCTGCAAGCAGGTATATGACTATTTTCAATGTGGTTTTCATAGTTTGGATCTCCCAAAATTTGCTTCATCCTGGGAGAAGTATGCGAGTGACAGGGTATTCCGTCGTCCGGATGTATAAGTCAGGACAAGTTTGACCCGTCTGACCGGTTCTGACGGGAATAATCAGACTGCTTCAATGCATAGCTGTGCAAATATTATGCACTGCAATAACAAGTGGAGATAATCCAGTATGACGGCAAATCGAAAATCGGCAGGGATATCCTGCTAAATTCAACAGGAGATGGAACAGGTTTAATGTGAGACAAACATATTAAGGAGTGTCAATTATGGTCGCATACAGGGGCTATGCCGTATGGGGTGGAGGAACCATCATTATTCTTGCGCTGTTTCTCTGGTTCGTCAGCAACGGCTGGCCCGGTTCACCCAATGGCTGTTTGTTGAATACGCCAAATACCTGTTTCTGTGAAGCATTTAATCCGCTCGATGTCCAAAACGGCGCGCCGGGTGTACGGCAAAAGGTCAATACCTGGTCCAATCTGTATGCCATTTTCACCAGCCTGCTCGTCGCGGTATTTGTCTTTCTTGATCGCAAAAAGTTTGCCGGAACCACACCGCCCAATTTGTTGCGCTCAGCAACCGCTATCCCCGATGTATACATCTTTGCCGTGCTGTTCCTGGGGACTGGTGCATACCACCAAGCGTCCTTAATAACAGGCATGAGCGTCCCGCACCCAAACGAATTATGTCGTGGGTGATGAGATAGTCCACTCCGGATAGAAATATCAGGACAGAGTGAATCCCTTGGTCGTAGGTTCGTCAAGCTGCGATTGTCCATTTAGGACAATCGGTCTCTCCTCACCCTACCGGGCCCACCATTTCATTGTGACTACAGCCGGACAGAATCAGCGCTGTATCCAAACAAGTCATATTTCGTATAACGGTAACAATACCCTGCACACCTCTTGTGTTATCCGCGCCACAGGCGTACGGTGGAGAGGTTTTCTTTTCTCCCCTTCTGCATGACCTTTTCATCTCGTTGTGTCGTCGGATTTCCGATCCTTCACCAGCGAGTGACGACGTGCCCGACTATCAAATCAAGTTCGAGACCATTACGGTTGATCAGGTGGATTATGAGATCCGTTCTTTAAAAGATCGGCAACAGTTTCATGATGCGGGGCAGTTGGCGGCAGCGGTGGGGATTTCGTCAGCCACCTGGCCGTTGTTTGGTGTGCTGTGGCCGTCATCCCGCGTGCTGGCGGCACGGGTAAGTCGATTGATGCTGGGTGACAAACGGGTGCTGGAGATCGGTTGCGGTCTGGCCCTGAGCAGTCTGGTCTTGCATCGCATGGGCGTGAATATTACGGCCAGTGATTATCATCCGCTGGCCGGTGATTTTCTGAACGCCAATGTACTTGGCAATGATCTGCCGGCGATCAAGTATCAGGAAGGAAACTGGGAAACGGAAAACCCGCTGCTGGGCCTGTTCGATGTGATCATCGGCAGTGATGTACTGTATGAACCGGCCATGGCGGAGACAGTGGCCCGCTTTATTGATCGTCATTCCAGCAACAAGGTGGAAGTAATGATCGTTGATCCCAATCGGGGTAATCGCAACCGTTTTACCCGCCATATGACGGACCTGAGTTATTTCCATCACTTTGAACGATTCCATGTCGAGACGCCGGAAGCGGCACGCTGCAAGGGACGAATTTTGCATTATCGGCGTTGAACATTGAACAAACGCGCCGGCTGTTCTCGACCGGTTCAGGATGAACCGCATGAAACGCTCACCGGTTATCTGAACACACTGAAAAAGACAGACATTGAATCAATACCGGTTTCACCGGCAATACTGACGGATACGCCAATCACCTTTTGCCGGTCCCTGCTACACTCAAAACAGTACAGATGAATTCACGCAATGAGCATATGCTGTCGGGAGTATAAATCATGGGTATGTACCGGGGTTTTGTGGTGTGGGCGGGGGGAACCGTCATTATTCTTGTGCTGTTTCTCTGGTTCGTCAGCAACGGCTGGCCCGGTTCACCCAATGGCTGTTTGTTGAATACGCCAAATACCTGTTTCTGTGAAGCATTTAATCCGCTCGATGTCCAAAACGGCGCGCCGGGTGTACGACAAAAGGTCAATACCTGGTCCAATCTGTATGCCATTTTCACCAGCCTGCTTGTGGCCGTGTTTGTCTTTCTTGATCGTAAAAAGTTTGCCGGCGGCACACCGCCCAATTTAATACGCTCCGCCACCGCTGTTCCCGATGTGTATATCTTTGCGGTGCTGTTCCTCGGGCTGGGCAGTATCTGGTTTCATGGCTCAATGACCCAATGGGGCGGGACGGTTGATGGTATCTCCATGTATATCTATGCCGCTTTCCTGCCGTTTTACTCCATTCGACGGTTTTATCCGAGCGATCGTTTTTTCTGGATCGGCTACCTTCTGACGATTGTTGTCTTTGCCTTTTTGCACAACAGAATGTCTTCATTTATCACCATTCTGATACTGGTGATCGCCTATCTGATTGTGGAGGTTTATATCTGGATACGCACCGGCAAGATTATGCAGGGTAAACCAGTCACCATCGTTTTATGGTTATCTGCGGTTGTTGCCATTCTGGCGGCAAGTTTTTTCTGGTGGGCTTCACAAACCGGTAACTTCCTCTGCTTCCCCCATTCATTCTTCCAGCCACACGGTATGCTCTGGCATACCCTCGCCGGTGTGATGGCTGTCTTGCTCTACTTTTACTGGCGTCTGGCGGATGATCCGGTGTAATGCCCATAAAAAACGCCCGGATCGGGCGTTAATTACCGGTCAGCAAAACGATTACCAGCCGAAGATCACACCTTCCAATAGTGTATTGTGACCGGTGTATTCCTGTCTGCTCGCAGCGATAAAGGACGTGGTCTGCTTGCCGCCAAAACGTTTTACGATAGCGGAGCTTTCCTTGACCCCTTTACCGAGCGTCAGTGAGCGGATGATCTGTTTTTTCAAACTGTCACTGACACGTGAACTGACCGAGATGGCCTGATTGGGTAATGGTGCGCTGTGGAAGAGAATTTTTACACTGTCTCTTTCCTGCTGGGTGATTTTCTTTTTATAGTGGCCCGAGCGCAGGACCGCAGCCTCACACTTGCCGTCTTTAAATGCCTGAAAGACCTTGTGCATTCCGCCATTGATACCCTTCAGTACAGGCTGGCGTACCGGGTTACGAAACCGATCCAGCACGGTCAGGGTGGAGAGATTGGGCGGTGAGATACCACAGATTTTTTTGCCGACCAGCTGATCAAGTGATTCGAGTGAGTTATCCGACTTTTGGGCCACTACATAGAACTCCAGTGTGCCCGGCAGTTTGACCAAGACATCGTGTTTCAGGTGTACCATACGCCAGGAGATAAAATGCGGCCCGTCAAATACGATATCGTATTTGTCATCACGCATGTTGCGCTGGTAATTCAGCCAGTTACCCGGATGTTGATAACTGACATCGACCCCTAACAGTTCGGTAAAATGCCGTGCAAGCGGGCCATATAGTGTTTCCCCCGCTTCTTTGGTTTCACGAGGTGGTGCGGTCAATATCAGACCTGCCGCTGATGCCTCGACAATCAGCCCTGTCAGCATGAGCAACAGACAAAACTGCGCAATCAATAACTTCTTCATTTCATACCCCAGAATTTATTAAGAATATCATCAAGGACAATGAGCACGGTGGGTCCTGCCCCCGTGTGAGTCATTTGTTGAGTCTGCGCATGGACATTAATACACTAAATGCAGGTATAACACCAGCTCGCATTTTCAATTATACTCTGTCTAAATATTTGATATTTCTATATTATCCCGCTACCTGTTACATAATAGACAAGAAGAATCGCTGCCGCCCATGACTCTGCCCGCCCTAAGCTTGCCCAAAACCGCCCGTTTCAGGTTGATCTGGTTGCCGGGACAGCTTCTGGTCAGTCGAACACAGGCCTGGAGCCGCCGAATCGGTCAACAGGAGTTATCTGAGCGTTTATTGCCGTGTGTCCAGCAAATACAACGACTTAACCGTGCATATCGCCCGCCCCGAACCCGGCTTGCCCAGCTGGCGGCATTTCAGAATGCCTTGTTTGACTGTTTTGTTGCGGAGAAAGAATTGATCAGGTTGTCCCGCAACCTGCCCAAAGGGACAGTAACCACTGTGCAACAGCTGGATAACCTGTACGCGCACATCGCCGATGGTTACAAGCTGGTGATCCATCAGCTGGCCTCCCTGCCGGAACTGGATGATGAAAATGCCTTGCTGATCCAGGAGGCGATCTATTTTGCCCTGAAGTTTCTGGCCCGCCGCCTGCTGCTGGCCTATGCCCAATACCTGCCGCTGCCCAAAGGGGTCTGGCGGGAACTGCATCAAATCTACCGCTATGCGGATGAAAACGCATTGCTGTTCCACATCATCGATGATCAGGCTTCCGATGTAAGCTTCCCGGTTTTTCACAGCGGTGATTTTATCTATAAGCGCATCACACTGGTTGCCCTGGCCGAACCCTATCGTCTGATGCAGGATGAGTGTATTGAGTTGTACAGCCTGAGCAGTCACTGGACCAGTGCCTGTTCACTGTTTCCGCTGGGCAAATTGTCCACCCAGGGAGAACATGTGGTGGATCTGGCCGATGATCAACCGCCGCGGTTTGTCACACCCGATCTGAGTTGGCGGCCCATGGATGGCCGGGTCATCGATATTACTGAAGTGGTGGAGCGACTGGAGAAGGATCTGGCCGGGTTATTGAGAAATGAAAAGCGCGGCAGTGAATTTGATCTGCTGGATCTGGAAGAACGACAAAAACGGGATATGTTGCTGCGAGTGATCACAACCTATCAGGGCAAACCGGTGCGGCGCAGTAAACGTTTTTCCTTAACCGAAACCGTGGAGTTCGTCACCACCATCAGCGCCTGTCATCAGCAGTTATTGCAAAACAAGGCCTATAGCCCGGAGATGGATGAATTGAAACTGATCTCCGCCATGCATCGGGAAAACGGCGAAGCGACACAGGAGCGGTTTGCCAATCGCTATAAAATCGCGCTTGAAAAAGATCAACGCAGCCAACGCAGCGCCTTTACCCTGCACACCGCTTCACAACTCAACATCAATCCATTGGGACTGGCGCTGGAATTTGAAACCATGCAACACACCACCATCAAGGTCGGTGAACTGATCGCCTATCGGTTTTGCAATAAAAATCAACCACGCTGGCAACTGGGTTCCGCCTGCTGGATGCGGCAGGTGAATGATGATACCTGTCGTTTCGGGATTGTGAATCTGTCCAACAACGCAATACCTGTCGCAATTAAATCCGCCGCCGACAATCCGGGGCAGCAAAGCTACTACCGCGCCCTGTTGATCCCGAAACATGTATCTCATCAGCAAATCAGAAGTCTGGTATTGCCCAGTCTTTCATTTGATGTGGGCTCCGAACTGGTGATGAACATGGGGCGCAGTCTGATGTATATCCGCCTCAGCCGCATGCTGGTGTCGACACGGGCCTTTGCCCAGTATGAATTCGAGGTTCAGCAAAAACCGCTGGATTTTCTGCTCTAGCCCGGCTGACGATAACGGAGCATGGCGCCGATATGCGTGGCAAACCAAAAGGGATCGGCCAGCAGTGACGGTTGCCCGGAATTCATGGCCTGCAAGGCCTGCTCCCGATAACGAGACAGCCTGCCCTGACGCGACAAGGTCAGCGTTACATCGATCAGTACAGCCGATGGTGAAGGCATGGGGCCGTCCGGAATAACATCCTGCCCCGCCCCATAGCGCAACAACATATTCTCGGCTGGATTCCAGCCCTGCGGACTGTAAAAGCGTTGCCAGGCCTGTTCGATCAGTGTGGTCAACACGGCACTGCTCTTTTCATCACGGGTCAACAAGGTCCAGTGCAACAAACCACGACTGACATAGGCATAGTCTTCCAGTCCGGCTTCGCCAAACCGCTTGTTCGCCCCTGCTGCACGCCACAAGCGTTTGCCATCCCAGAACACCCCGGCCAGTTCATCCGCCAACCGCTGCGCCGCCAATCTGTAGCGTTCACCGTCGTCCTGTTTTGCCCCTTCCACCAGGGCCGACAATAACAAACCATTCCAGGCCGCGATGCGTTTACTGTCCTTGGGCAGCCGCCGTTTGCTGCGCGCCTGCAAGAGCTTGCTCCGTGCCGATGCCAACAATGTCTCGACCCGGCCTGGTGTCATTTTCAACAACTGCGCCGCCATGGGTATGTCAGTGGCCAGGACCAAATGCTGACCATGTTCGATATCAGCCGGTCCTTCCAGCGCCCATACCAGATTGGCAACGGCCAGTTCATCCTTGTTCAATACTTGCCGGAGTTCATCCGCTTCCCAAAGGTAATAACCACCTTCGATACCTTTATCGTCCACGGCAGAGAGGCTGGTGGCATAACCCGCATGTGCGGTGGCCATATCACGCAAGACAAAGTCGAGGGTCTCCCGTGCCACCAGAGCGTAGTCCGGTCTGGCAAAGACGCCGGCCGCCCTGAAATAGACTTCCGCCAACAGGGCATTGTCATAGAGCATTTTTTCGAAATGGGGAATTTGCCAGCCGGGATCGACGCTGTAACGAAAGAAACCGCCGCCCAGATGGTCACGCAGCCCCTGGGTTGCCATCTGATCCAGATTCAACAACAGGATTTTTTTCAGGCGCGGGTCTTTGTGTTGTGCATAGCGCTGGAGGAGCACCAGTAATTGCGGGACAGAAGGAAATTTGTTTTGGTTACCAAATCCTCCCTGCATCTCATCCGCCAGACTATAGGTTTGTGTGACCATCTTATCGGCCAGATCCCGAATCAACCAGTCAGCGACATTGCCGTCTTTAGCCATCACCGCATTTTGCAGTTCCCGGCCGGCCTGTTGTGCGATGCCCGCCAATTCCCCCTGCTTTTGTTGCCACTGTGCCACCAGATTTTCCAGCACCTTCTGAAAGCTGTCCGGCGGCAGATAGACCATGCCCACCAGCGGATAACCGTCCGGTGTCACAAAAACATTCAAGGGCCAGCCGGAATACCCCTGTGTGCGTTCCACAAAATCGATCAAGCGGGCATCCAGTGCGGCATGGACTTCCCGATCCACCTTGACCGGTATGAAATGGGTATTCAGTATCCGGGCGATCGCCTGATTGCGATAACTTTCACGCTGCATGACATGGCACCAGTGGCAGGAAAAATAACCACTGGAGACAAACAATAATTTCCCTTCCCGTTTGGCGCGGGCCACTGTGGCGGCATTCCATTCCTGCCACTGCACCGGATCGTCGGCATGCATGGCCAGATAAGGGGAGGTATGGTGGCGTAATTGATTGACGAGTGAGGCGGCTGTTAATGGCGAACTGCCCAGTAGCAGGAGAAGACACAAAATCGAACGCAACATGCTATTCCCTGGATATGGTTGAGGCCGTATTTATTCCGGCTTACCGAAAACGTAGTGCTGTTTATCCGTTAACAATCCTGCGCAGCCCTTTATTCCGAAAAGCCAGATAATCACCGACAGGAATCAGTTTTGCCTGTTTGATACACCTTTTATATAAATAACACCAGGCCAGCAAGGTATCCCCATGCGAGTCATGGATCGTGACCATATCCCGTTGATATTCATAGGGCCGTGCGGAGTGGGTGCTGCACCCCTCATACTGATCCAGATACTCAAATAACCGTGCAGCATCTGCTACCGCATAGATCTCCCCCCTGACGATCATGCGCGGGTTATTGGACAGCACCAGCCCGGGGTAATTGTCGATCTCATATAAACGGCCGTTGATGTAACCCGGCGCCACAAAACGGGCATGTTGCACCATCAGGTCATGCATGGGATGGTGCAAACCGCTTAACAACGTACCGTAGACAAATAAATGTCCCGTCATGATTCTGTTGTCTCCTCAACCGGAAAACCGTAAGAGCGTTCCACTTTGCAGATCCGCACCTGAAAAGCGCGATACCATTTCTCGCGACCGGCCTCACGGGCCAATCGGTGCTCTGCGTGTTCGCGCCAGGCCGTGATCGCGGCCTGATCACGCCAATAGGAGATAGTGATGCCCTGCCTGCTGTCACGGACACTTTCCACCCCCAAAAAACCGTCCTGCTGTGCAGCCAGTTCCAGCATACGTTCTGCTGTGGCCTGATAGTCGTCATCAGTATCGGCCCGGATCGAGGAAAAGATTACCGCATAACAGGGTGCCGGCGGATTAATTAACATCTTGTTGCGATTCGCTGTATGGTCATTTTCCGGAATGGTTTTACTCTAGCAGTTTCCGTTGCTTCCGGCGAATTCTCCCGACTTCCCCTACTTATCTCAATGATATTTAACGACTAAATTTTGAACAGTGAATATTTTATTGAATATTCAGAGTTCAGGCGTATACTTGCAGGCATGACGACGAAAACCTCAGCACAGGATATCGACCAGGTCCGCGAAACCATCCTGCTCGCCGCCGAGCAACGGTTACGGACCTTCGGTTATGGCAAAACCACCATGGCGGAGATTGCCACCGACGCAGGCATGTCCGCCGCGAATCTCTATCGTTACTTCGACAGCAAACTGGATATCGGCGCCGCTCTGGCCCTGCACTGTTTTGAAAACCGGAATACCCTGCTGCAACAGGTCGTACAACGCACCGACCTCACTCCCCCCGAAAAACTACAGGCCTTTGTCATCGCCTGCCTGCACTACACACATACTGAATTCAGTGAAGCACCGAAAGTAAACGAATTGGTTGATATTATCGTTGCCGAGCGGCCGGATCTGATTCAGGTCAAGATCGAAAACGATCTGAAACTGATCCGCGCCATACTGACCGACGGGATCAACAGTGGCGAATTTGCCATCGACGATCTTGCGGTCACCGCCCAGGCGATACAAAACGCGGTTGTAAAATTTAATGTTCCCCTGTTTATCACCATGCACCCGCTGGCAGAATTTGAACAGCATGCCCGGGCGCTGGTTGATTTGCTGGTCCGGGGTCTGGCGTCGAAACAAGACTGAACTCTCCTAATATAACAGGATGCGGCTATGTCACCGATCAACGCTACACCAGTACTGCTCAGGGACCAGACCCCGGTCAATCTGAGTCTGATTCAACCGTCTGATCGAATACGGTTACTCAACGGTTTTGCCCGTATTTCACCGCGCACCAATATTCAGCGCTTTCACACCTTTAAAAAACAATTTACGGAAAGTGAACTGAACTACCTGCTCGCCATCGACAATGTCAATCATCTGGCCGTCGGCGCCATTGATATCAATGGTGCAACGGATATCGGGATCGGACTGGCGCGTTATGTCAGGGATGTCGGACAACCTTCGCGTGCCGATGCCGCCATCATTGTCATTGATGCCTATCAGGGCAAGGGGCTGGGCAGACTGTTATACGCAGAGATACTGAAATTCGCCCGCCTGCATGGTATTCGGCAGTTAAGCAATACTGTGTTGAAAGGCAACCGGGCCATGTTACACCTGCTGGCGGCATTCGGTGCAGTCAGAATTGCCGAAGATGAGCATGTCTTGCAGTTTCTGGTCCGAACAGACAGTAACCATGAAGTTACCACATACCGGGAAGATACCCTTCCCGCCTAATCTGAGAATAAGAAGGGAACCATGCACGAGTTTGAAACCAATTTCGGGCGCTGGGTGATTCGCTACAGAATACCGATCATTTTGTTGAGCCTGATCATGCTGGCTGGATTTGCGATCGGGATGTCCAAACTCAGCTTTTCCTCCAACTACCGGTCGTTTTTCAGCCACGACAATCCCCAGTTGCTGGCCTTCGACAAACTGGAAAAAACCTATTCCAAAAACGATAACATTGTTTTGGTGATTACGCCGCAGGATGGCAATGTCTTCACCCGCGATACACTCAGCGCCATCACCGAGTTCACGGAACAGGCCTGGCAAACGCCCTATTCCAGTCGCGTGGATTCCATCACCAATTTTCAGCACACCACCGCCAAAGATGATGAGATCGTTGTGGCGGATCTGGTGCAGAACCCGTCCGCACTGACCGACGCTGAATTACAAGGCTTGCGTAACATTGCCGTCAATGAACCGTTGCTGGTAAACCGCCTCGTCTCCCGCGATGCCCATGTCACCGGCATCAACATCACCATTCAGTTACCCATGAAGAATGCGCAAAAGGAAGTGCCGGAAGTCGTGGGATATGTACGTCAATTGGTTAAAGATATCGAGGCGAAATTTCCCCACATTGACGCCCGTATCACCGGTATGGTGGCGATGAACAACGCCTTCTCGGAAGCCGCCCAGGGGGACATGAAAACCCTGGTCCCCATCAGCTTCCTGTTAATGGCCGTGGCCCTGGCCTTCCTGTTACGCGGCATGCTCCCGGCAGCCATGACCATGCTGGTGATCATCTTTTCCATTTTGATCGCCATGGGTGCCGGTGGCCATCACGGTCTGTCCTTGACCGGCCCGACGGTGACGGCGCCGACCATCATTATGACCGTGGCGATCGCCAACTCGGTCCACATGCTGATCACCATGCTGCAGAAATTGCGACAGGGGCTGGATAAAAACGCCGCGATAGTTGAAAGCATGCGCGTGAACCTGCAACCGGTCTTTATCACCAGTCTGACCACGGCACTGGGCTTCCTGTCGATGAATTTTTCCGACGTGCCGCCATTTCGGGAATTGGGTAATCTGGTTGCCGTCGGCGTAGCGGTTTCCTTCCTGCTGGCCGTGGGTTTTCTGCCGGCCGCCATGAGCCTGTTGCCCTTCAAGGCAGGCAAGAGCAGCAGCAAGCGTGATCAGTTGATGACGGATTTTGCCGATTTCGTCGTCCGGCGACGCAAGAGCCTGATGATCTTCATGCTGGTGTTTATTGCCGGGCTGGTCTCGTTCCTGCCGCAAAATGAGTTAAACGATGTATTCGTCAAATATTTCAGCCCGAAGATCGAGTTTCGGCGTGATGCCGATTACTACTCCACGAATCTCGGCGGCCTTTATATCATCGACTACTCGCTGGAATCCGGTGAACCGGGCGGCATGAGCAATCCCGGCTTCCTTGCCGATGTGGCGAAGTTTGCCGACTGGTTCCGCCAACAACCGGAAGTCAAACATGTCAATACCATCACCGACATCATCCAGCGCTTGAATAAAAACATGCACAATGATGATCCGGCCTACTATAAATTGCCGGCAAGTCGTGATCTAACCGCCCAATATCTGCTGATGTACGAGATGTCGCTGCGGCAGGGGCTGGATTTGAACAATCAAATCAATATCGACAAGTCGGCAACCCGTTTCACGGTCACCATGCGAACGGTGTCATCCAATGAGCAGATCGAACTGGCGGCCCGGGCCGACGCATGGCTCAAGGCCAACACCAAAAATATCAAGGAGGCCAACGCCAATGGCCCGACCATGATGTTTGCCCATATCGGCAAACGCAATATTCACAGCATGTTGATCGGCACCACGGTGGCGCTGATCATGATCTCCCTGATCCTGATCCTGGCCTTGCGCTCGGTAAAGATCGGTCTGATCAGTATGCTGCCCAATCTGGCGCCGGCCGCCATGGGTTTCGGTCTGTGGGGCCTGTTGGTGGGTGAAGTGGGTCTGGCCCTCTCCGTGGTCAGTACCATGACCCTGGGTATTGTGGTGGATGATACGGTACATTTTCTCAGTAAATACCTGCGCGCCCGTCGGGAAGAAAATCTCGACAGCCATGCGGCGGTTCGTTATGCCTTTACCACCGTCGGTCGCGCCCTGCTGGTCACCACCCTGGTATTGGTGGTGGGATTCCTGGTACTGGCCTTGTCCAACTTCAAATTGAACTCCGGCATGGGTACACTGACAGCCATCGTTATCGTGTTTGCGCTGGCTGCCGACTTTTTATTCCTGCCGCCACTGTTAATGAAAATTGAGGAAAAGAAACATGTTTAAACAACGTTTTCTGGTTGTGGCTTTATTACTCACTGCGACAGCACTGTATGCCGAAACACCTGCCGAGAAAGGCTTGGCCATTGCTGTGGAAATGGACAAGCGCGACACCGGCTGGGGCGATTCCAGGTCGGAAATGTTAATGACCTTGCGAAATGCCTATGGTCAGGAAAGCAAACGTCAAATCCGCAGTCGCAATTTGGAAGTAAAGGGTGATGGCGACAAGTCTCTGACAATTTTTGATCAACCCCGCGATGTAAAAGGCACCGCCTTTCTCAGTTTCACCCACGCCAAAGGCCAGGATGATCAGTGGTTATATCTGCCCGCCCTGAAGCGGGTCAAACGGATCTCCTCCAGCAACAAGTCCGGTCCGTTTATGGGCAGTGAGTTCGCCTTCGAGGATATCTCCTCACAGGAGGTGGAAAAATACACCTATAAATACTTGCGTGATGAAAAGCTGGATGGTCTGGATTGTTTCGTGGTGGAGCGCAAGCCGACCTATGAACACTCCGGTTATACACGCATGGTCAGCTGGATCGACAAGGAAAAATATCGCGCTGTAAAAATTGAATATTATGATCGCAAGGACAGTCTGTTAAAGACCCTGCGTTTGCTCGACTACAAACTTTATCTTGGCAAATACTGGCGCACGCATCGCATGGAAATGCTCAATCACCAGACCAAAAAGAGCACAGTACTGGAATTTAACAACTTTAGCTTCAAAACCGGTCTGACTGATCGCGACTTTGATAAAAATGCATTAAAGAGGCTGCGCTAGGTGAAGAAATATCTCCTCATCATTGCTTGTCTGTTGCCGGTTATGCATTCGGCCCGGGCCGAGTGGTCCGGCTATACTGCGCTGGAATACCGTAATTTTTTCGAACCGGCGGCGGACCCGCGACAACCCGATAATACCGGCAGTCTGATCCTGCAACCCGAATATCATTATCAATGGGATAACGGCCGGCAGATCTTCAGCTTTATTCCCTATTATCGCGTGGATCAATATGATGATGAGCGCAGCCACGGTGACATACGGGAACTGGCCTGGGTATCGGCAGCGGAAAGCTGGGAGTTACGCCTGGGTGTGCGCAAGGTATTTTGGGGTGTCACGGAATCGACACATCTGGTTGATATCATCAACCAGACTGATCTGGTGGAAAACCCGGATGGCGAGGACAAACTGGGCCAACCCATGCTCAACCTGGCCCTGATCGGTAACTATGGGACCCTTGATCTGTTTGTCTTGCCCATGTTTCGTGAACGGACCTTCCCCGGTGTCGAAGGCAGGCCGCGCCTTGCAACCATCGTGGATACCAGGCAGGACGCACTGTATGAATCGGATAAAAAAGATCAGCATGTGGATTATGCTGTACGCTGGAGCAAATCCATGGGTATCCTGGATATCGGTCTGAGCCACTTTTACGGCACCAGTCGTGATCCGGAATTTATCTTTGTACCGGGGCCGATTCCGTCACTGTTACCCTACTATAAACTGATCCACCAGACCGGGCTCGACCTGCAGGTCACCAGTGAGGGTTGGCTCTGGAAACTGGAAGCAGTCAAACGCAGCGGGACAAATATTGACTATGCGGCGGCAACCGCCGGACTGGAGTACACCCTCTATGGTATCGGTGGTTCCACAACCGATGTGGGACTGGTCGTGGAATATATGTATGATGATCGTAACAAGCTTGCCACAACACCATTTAACAATGACCTGTTGGTGGGGCTGCGCTTTACCTTTAACGATACGCAAAGTACGGATGCCCTGATCGGGCTGATATATGATCGGGAGTATGGTTCAACGGTATACAGTATTGAAGCCGGTCGCCGTTTGGGCGATCGCTGGAAACTGAGTGTGGAAGGCCGCTTTTACCGGGATATTGATCCGCTGGATAATGTGCTCTATTCCCTCCGCAAGGAAGATTACCTGCAAATGGAACTTGCCCTTTATTTCTAGAGAGTGACGATGGAACCGACACAACTCAAAAGCCGTGCAATCACCGAACAGGATTGCAAAATTATTTGCCGCTTTCCGCTGAATATGGAAGAGCTGTTCAACCTGGCGCCCAATGCCCGCTTCCCCTGGACGGCGGCGCAAATGTTACAGACCCTGCCCGACAGATTGGCCAATACCGCTTTCACCATTGATGTGGATATTGTCGGCTTTGCCAACTTTTATAATTATGAGCAAGGCAACCAGACCTTTATCGGCAATGTGGTGGTGAATCCCCTGTATCGAGGCCAGGGCATCGGAAAAGCGATCATTCGTCAGATGCTGGAAATCGGTTTCAGCCAATACCGGTTTAAGGTCATCCATGTCTCCTGCTTCAGCACAAACACCCGTGGCTTGCTCATGTACAAAAAGCTGGGGTTTCTGCCTTACGGGATTGAACAGCGCACCAACCATGCCAATGAACCGGTCGCGTTAATCAACATGCAACACAGTCACGAAAGTTTTCTCGACTATTGCCGCACCAGACATATTCCTGTATCTGATTTCACTGCCCAGAACTGATCTGCCTGCCGAGACGCAGGATCCAGTCAGCGATTCCCGGATAGACCTTTTTTCTGACCTGATGATCAACCGAGGCAAACGGGATATACTCACCGGCCGCCTGAGCCAATGGCTTGAACATGCGATCTTTGCTGACACCGGTGGTTTCAAAAATAATGATCTGGTCGTTCTGCTGATAGACAATCCAGGCGTGGGTACCGGCACGGCCGTTGCGCAGCCACTTCCCCACCATAAATTCACACTCATATCCCAGCTCGATCATCTTGCGCCAGGCCCACAACGCAAAATCTTCACAATCACCGGTGCGTAATTGTTCAAACATCAATGGATGTTGCCAGTGATCACGTACCCCCATGTGCTCCAGATCACTCATATAACGACAATCCACCAACCAGTCGGCGATCTCATCCAGACTGGACACCTGCACCTGACTGTCCCCCTCCAGCCAGTGTGAAAACACCTTGTCACAACCACCACCATAAAAACGCAACGGGATATTCTGGTGACGGCCTCGCCAATTGCGACGTTGTTGCTTGTTCAAGCCGTCCAAATGATGTTCATCATTGCGCTTGTTGAGCGGAGAAAACACCCAACTCACCAATAATGGCAGCATGATGCCAGTTGCTGACACGACGGTATAGAACAGAAAGGGGAGTTTTATCGGCACAACTGAGTTTCCTTACGGTACAGTAAACACACTGATCAGTTTCAAATCCGCTGAAAAGCCGAACATGTGTTGCCCGCCTTCAAACTTCAGGCTCGGCAAGGTGGTGGTGACCGCCACAATATATTCATACCGCCCCTCATCGTCCCGGATGTTAAACGAGGTCGGGTTATTGCGTAACAAAACCAGCATTTCTTTTGAAAATAACAAAGGCACATCCTGTTGGCAAAACGTATCTCCGGGAATGTATTGCTTTTCCGCATACAGCAGTTCATACCAGTTTTTGTTGGTCTCCCTGAACCGCTCCAGTTCGTTCGCTTCCGCTTCGGTGTTATCCAGACACAACTGACATTCCACTTTAGGCGCAAGCCGCTGTTTTATCTTACGACAGTCACCACTCTCAACGGCAGCGAGAAAGATCGGCCAATATTGACGCATACGTTTAATTTGTTGCTCATCAGATGCTTTTTCCACCCCAATGCACAACCCGCACAACAGGCCGTAGAGCATCACGCCAAGCATCACCTTTTGCATCATCTTCTCCTTTGTCCTGTTGTCAGCGAAACAGATCGGCTTTCCGTTCCAGCAAATCTGCACTGTCATGACGAGGACTGTTTACCGCTGTATCGACCGGGTAAAGTTCCAGCCAGTCGAGATCAACCGGCATCAGCAGGTCATCCAGCTCATCCTCTGTCTGGTTTTCCACCTCCAGCCACCGCTGGTAATCAGCGGGAGCAAGGATCACCGGCATACGTTCATGAATCGAGGCAATCATTTTGTTTGCAATGGTGGTCACGATAGTAAACGAATTCAGGGTGTGTTCTCCTTCCCAATACTCCCATAAGCCGGCGAAGGCGAATAACTGTTTTTCCCTGCCGCCGATAAAATACGGTTGCTTGCCATGTGCGGTTTCATGCCATTCATAAAAACCGGTGGTTGGTATCAGGCAACGTCGTTTGCGAAAGGCATCTCGATAGGCAGGCTTGTCACGCAGCGATTCCGCCCGGGCATTGATCATTTTGTATTTTGAGGTTGTAGTCCTGGACCAGTGGGGGATCAGCCCCCAATGCATTCGGCTGCAGGCACGCCCGTCGCCCGGCTTTTGCCAGATCACCGGTACATCACTGCCGGGCGGAATATTGAAGGATGGCAGAAACGCCGGACAGGATTGCTCAAGATCAAAGTGCGCTTCCAGCATGGCCGGATTGATATTCAGAACAAATCGGCCGCACATTGTTCATTCATGAAGAGTTTGTCTGTAATTGGTTTATGATGCAAAGGGCACCCGGTTTTTCTCCAGACACTCCCTGATACTTGCATCCATACGCAATTGTTCTGCTTTGGTAAATTCAAAACGACGAACCCTCAGGGTCTTTTCCCCTTTGAGTTCCCATACAGTCAGCCAGGAAGGTTTGAATCTGACACTGTGCAGGTCAGTCCATTTGATGGTGGTGGTGTTACCGTCATAACCGGTCAGCATGACCTCTTGATCATTCAGGGCCACACGCTTTCGGTCACCCAGCATGAACACGAAGGCGGCCGCGATAAAAAAGACCAGATTGATTTGCAGTACTTCGGTGATCTGGGCCAGTGTGGAGACATATTCATCCGAGTGGAACAGCGGCAACAGCAGATTGCCAATGCTGCAGAGCAGGACAAAACCAAGGATCAATAACAGCATTCTTGTTTTGGACTGGACAAACATTATTCACCCGGAACTTGTCGATTATGAGCGCCAAACAGGACAGCCTGCAGTGCCGGCGGTATATCCTTATCATGAACGAGGATGCCGTGTAATTCAACCGCTGACAGCTGTACACAGGCCCCGACCGGTGTACCCCAACGCGCCTCCGCCATACCTGGCAATAAGGTCAGGTCTGGATTTTCAAAATAGAGCATGGCTTCACCCGCCCGTAACCGGCACTGTTCACAGTAAAACTGATGGCGCATCGGCATGGTGGCCAGAAACGGCTTGCGCTTGTCTCTGTATTCGGCAACCAGCTCCATCTGGACCGCGTAGATATCTGGGTGACCGGTCCGTTGTGCGGCGATGCTCAATAAATCAGCAAACTCTGCGATTCTCGCCGCGATATCCATGTTATCTCCGGGTTCAGGTGCTTGTCTTGTCGCGGCGGAACTTCTGTCGCTTGGCGTAGATCATGGAACGCCATACCCACTCCATCGGCCCATAATGAAAGTAATACAACCAACTATAACTGAATACCGCCAGGAAAACCCAAACCCCGACACAGACATAGAGCAATTCGTAGCGTTCCAGCTGTCCGTACAAACCAAACCCCACACCATAGAAGATCAACATGGAGAGCAGACTTTGCATCATATAATTGGTCAGGGCCATCCGTCCGACACGCGCCAGGACATTGGCGATGCGGGCAAAGAACCGTGTTTCGTACAGCAGACAGATCAAACCAATATGACCGATCGTCATGGCAAGACGACCAACGTTATAAAATGTTGACTCCCGGCCCACCAGCCGGACCAGATTGAAGCCTCGCGTGACGGCCTCATAGACCTCCGGGAAACGCATGAAAAACCCAATCAAATAACCGACCACCATAAACGGCAGATAGACATCCGCCGTGCGTTGTCCGCTGAAGATACCCATGGCAAACAACCCCATGCCGATCAACATCATACCGCCGACGTCAAAGAAGTAGGTATCGTAGACATTGCTGGACTGTTGCCGAATTACGTCTTTCTTCTGGCTTTCAAATATGGTCCAGTAGCCTGAATGATATAGTGCGATCTCTTCCTCGATCTGGTTTTCAATCGCCTCACCCAATTGCGTGTCGGCGATGGATTCTTTGGTGATGTACTCGATGCCGGTATCCGACATGGTCTGTGAAACTTCCGCCTGACTGACTGCCGGTGATTGTCCGACTCCCAGGTCTCCCAAAATCAGCAGCACGAATCCCAGCGCGAACAAGGCTTTCGGCGACAACTTGCGCAACGGAAACAGAAACAAACCCAATAAACCATAGGCGTACAGGACATCCTGTGGCCAGAGTAATATCCAGGCATGGATCAATCCGAAGATAATCAGCAGGATGGTGCGGCGATAATAGCGATCCACTACCTCCAGCCCGCCGCCGGCCAGACGTGATTCCGCCAAAAATAACATGGCGCTTGCGCCAAACAACATGGAAAACAAGGCGCGCATGGTGCCGTCCACCATTAACTCGGAAAAACCCCAAACCAGATTATTGGCCAGGGTTGCCTCGCCCATTAAAACCGGCAGCACATAGGCACTGTATGGCAAGGCAAAATACATGACATTGACCCAGTAGATGCCGAGCACGGCGGCTCCACGCAACACATCCAGTTGGACGACGCGTACATCCGGCGAAGGTTGATGCAGTGTATTGGAAATCAGTGGTTGCATACAGGACCTGGAAACGGGGAAATCCGGCGGAGTATAAGTCCGGGCACCCGGTTTTTACTATACGGGCAGAATAAAAAAATCGGCCGGACAAATATATCTACCAGCGCGTACTGACACACCGCCTGCCGATGCAAGACAGTATCCGCCAGACAGGTCACAGATATCCGGGCGGGCTGATTGGCAAACAGGAAAAAACCGTCTGCCGGCAACGGTCAGAGGATGGCGGCAATCTCCTCGATCCCTCTGGCATAGGCTTCGATTAACCCGGCCCGCTTCGTCGTTGCGATCTGCAAATCACTGTCGTTATCAATAAAAAACGGCTCGGCGATAACACACGGCGCTTTGGTCAATTTCAGCAAGTGCCCCCCTCTGTCTTCCGCTGTCTTTGGCTTGATACCACGACTTTTCAGCCCAAGTGCAGCCTGCAACTTTGTCTGGAGGATTTCCGCCATCTGCTTGCCTTTGGCGGAACGATGGTAAAAAAGCACTTCTGTACCGGAAGCTGATGCATTGTAGGCGTTACAATGCAGGCTGACGATAAAGTCAGGTTCGAATTCATTGATATCACCCGGCAGTGTCTCGTAAGTCCGCCGGTATATACGCTGTACTTCTACACCATTGACGTTTTTTTCGATATCGAATGCCAATCCGTCATTAAATGCAAATTCAGTGAGCCCTGATGCTTTATTGCTCGCGCCGGGAGATGCCCGTTTGTGACCGATAACCAATGCACATTTCTTCATATTCGCCTCCTTATGTGATGACCGACGCAAAGCCGGCTAACTGTCCTGATTCATGCAGAATGTTTGCATGGTTTGAAACTCTATAAAATGTAATACATTATGGCTGTAACGGAGATGAAGCTCTCTCTCTTCAAAGTATAGTCGATACGAACCGGCGGAATGATAAACAACAGTGGTGTTAACAGCACACCGATTTAAGGCATATTGCCCGACTGACGCAGCACCTCGCCAAGGCTGTGTGCATCCGGGACATAGGCTGACAGTCCCCAACCAATTGCAGCGGCCAGGAGCGCCGTCATCAGAAAGGGCAGTGCGGTGCGCCGCAAAGCGGTTTGCAGCCAGTGCCGATATTCCAGACCGCGAATGCGGCGGTACAGACCGGCAGCGATCACACCATCCACCATTAACTCTGCGAACAACACCGGCGCGGTATAGATCACATAGATGCCTGACAGCAGGATAACGAGCAGTAATGCGATCACCAGCAGGGGGACAGCCAATTCGTCTGCATCACCGGCAGACCCCAGCACCTCCGCCGCCGGACCGGATTCCAGCATGGAAGGCGACTCAGCCACTCCGCCGTCCGCCACCACCGCATCATAACCGCCACTCGCACCGCCACCGCCGGCGCTGCCGCCGCCACCGTCATACCCGCCACTTCCACCACTCGACCTGCCGAGCGAACCAAACAAATCCGGATCAGCCGGCTCTAAAAAATCAGCATAGTCTTCCTCTTTTGTTCTCAACCATAACCAGAGCAGAAAGAGGAAAACCAGCCAGGCGATACCCACCGCCAGCGCATAGCGAAACCACATCTCGGTCAGGCCGAGCTTGAGCATCACAAAGGAGGCAAAAAAACCCGCCGCTCCGGTCAGGGTCACCAAAAACAACATTTGTAAGCGGGGATAACTCTCGCGCTCCAGCCGCTTGCGTACACGCAATATTTCCTTAATGCGGGAAAAACGTTTACCCATTCCACCTTCCCTCTTTATCGTTATACCGAACCGGTAAATACCGATGATCAATATGAATATTTTTTATCCACTTGCAGTTTGCGTGGTGATCGCTTCAGCAATTTATTCCAGGACATCAACACTGTCCAGCGAAACGGCCGGCTTATTGTCTATACTTTAATAGTCTGCGACGCAGAATCAACACACCAACCAGACAGGGAAGGCATATCCATGCTGCACAGTATCCGATTTCATATCATGATTGCGACGCTGTTAGTCATCACAGCCATGCTCTCTTTCGTTTTCGTCCGCTACCAGACACCGTTTATTGTGCCTGTTTTTCTGACCGGTGCACTTGGCGGATTATGCAATTCCTATCTGCGGATGAAAAATGTCCCCTCCGCTGTCAACACCATGCAGGATCCGGTATCCAACAGACTGGCGATATTACAGGCATATATTTCGCCACTGGTGGCCGGTATCCTTGGCATCCTGTTATTTTCGCTGTTTCTGACCGGCATGATCACAGGCAGTCTGTTTCCCGACTTTAATGGTGTTAACGAAAAATATCACAACATGTATGAACAATTCCGTCAGGTCGCCCCCAAAACCTATCTGGATGCCGCCAAGTCACTGGTCTGGTCATTCATCGCCGGTTTTTCTGAGCGGTTGGTTCCCAACATCATCGACAAAATGGCGCAGGAGAATGCCGTTATCGGGAGCAACAGGAAAACCTGAGATGAACAGGTAATAAAACCAACATTACCGTACATCGTACAAAAGACGCCTCATCCGGCACCTGCGTGATACGAGCTCCACTTCTCTGCAATTCAGGCACATGTTTTGCTACAGCTCCCTGTATCGACAAAATACAGGAGCAACGCCATGCGACGGATCAGTCTGATATTCGTGATGCTATTGTGCTGCACGCCCATATACGCCGCAAATCTGCCGTATATATACTATTTCAGTGAAAGCAGGACCACCGATCCGGTCACCGATGTGGGCACCACCACCGTCACCGGAGTCGGCATGGAATGGTATGGTCAGCAGCCCAAGGGGCAACTTTTTGCCGGTGTCAGCGGTGGCGTCATGGAGTCGGATCAGACGGTATCCTCCTTCGGTGACCCAAAGTTAGCCTATCCCCTGTTCGCTTATGGTGGTGTCGGCTTCAACAGCCACATCACACCGTTTATCGAATTTGGCGTGGATTTGTTAACCGCTATTTTCCATGACACGGTGGAAAATGAGGAGGCTCCGAACTATGACCATTTCTTTTCCGGTGGCATCATGATCCGAAACAAACACCTCTTGATCAAGATATACGCCAGACAATACAGCATGAGTCTGTTACTGCTGCCCCCGACTGATGTCTACGTGGTCGGCGCATCGCTGGGATTAAGATTCTGATATCACACTATCGACTTGATATTGACTGGAAATGGATTGCTATATCAGTATGACTGCCGGTGAGATATAGTGGCGGATATTTCGCAACCGTCTGTCTATCTGCTGTAATTCCTGTTCCTGATCTTTGTTCATCGCCTACCTGCAGATTGCAAGATTAACTTCTATTCGCCAAACAACAAGCTAGCGTTTGCCGATTTTGCCTTCCTTGCCGGATAACAGATTCTGGATATTACTGCGGTGGCGCCAGAACAGCATGGCCGTCATGCCAATGGTAAACATGGCAATATCAGTGGATTGCATGATCAACAGGACATAGACAGGCGCCAGCGCGGTGGCCACCAGGGCGGACAGGGAGGAGACTTTAAAGACCTTGGCCATGAACAACCAGGTCGCGGCGGTGGCCAGTCCCACCCACCAGGAGAAACCCAATAATACCCCCAGCATGGTGGCCACTCCCTTGCCGCCCTTGAACCCAAAAAAGACGGGGTAGAGATGACCGAGGAATGCCGCCAGACCGACCAGCGCCAGGATGAGTTCGTCCACATGAAAGCCATATTTGGCGATCAGCACCGGCACCAGCCCCTTGAGCATGTCGGCAAACAAAGTGATCGCCGCCGCCTTTTTACCGCCGACGCGCAACACATTGGTCGCCCCGGGGTTACCGGAACCTTCGGTGCGTGGATCAGGCAGCCCCATGGCCTTGCAGACGATGATGGCGGCGGAGATGGAACCCAGCAAGTAGGCCAGAGCGATCAGGGCGATATCAATCACGGTATATTCCCGATGAGAGTAGGATTTTGCAGATTATGTCCAGACAACCGGTGGGTGTCCAGTGATTGGAGTTCAGTCGCGGCGGCTTTTCCCTTATGATTACGCCTTTCCACCACAAACCGGCGAAAAGACAAGAATTACGCATGGATATTATCTATCTCAACGATCTGCGCATCGAAACCGTCATCGGCATTTTTGACTGGGAACGACGCATCCGCCAGACCATCAGTCTGGATATCGAAATGGCGACGGATATCCGCAAGGCCGCCGCTTCTGATCACATTGATGACACCCTGGACTACAAGGCCGTCTCCAAACGCCTGATCGATTTTGTCAGCCATAGTGAATTTCAGTTGGTGGAAACACTGGCGGAACGTATCACCGAGATCATCCTCAATGAATTTAACGTCCCCTGGGTCCGGCTGCGCCTGAACAAACAGGGCGCGATCCGCGGCGCACGCGATGTGGGCGTGCTCATTGAACGCGGCACCAAGTCATAAACACAGCACCATGCACCGGGTATATATAAGTATAGGCAGCAACATCGAACCGGCCCGCCATGTGCGTCTGGCGGTCACCGCCCTGCATGAATACTATGGTGAATTGATCATCTCCAGCGTCTACGAAAGTGCGGCGGTCGGTTTTGACGGGGATAACTTTTACAATCTGGTAGTGGGTTTCGACACCACACAATCGGTGGAAGAAGTGAACCGCACCCTGCACGAAATCGAAGATCGCTACGGCCGCCAACGCAGCGGCCCGCGCTTCTCGGCCCGGACCATTGATCTTGATCTGCTGCTGTATGACGACCTGCAACTGCAACAGGGCAAACTCACCCTGCCCCGCGAAGAGATCCTGCAAAACGCCTTCGTCCTCTGGCCGCTGGCGGAAATCGCCCCCGACCTCATCCACCCCGATACCCGCACCAGCATGGCACAACTGTGGCATGACTTCGACAAAAGCAAACAACAACTCACACCGATTGAATTTGCGTGGACCTGACGAAAACCAGAAACACACATAACACGCCTTTACGGTATTACCATTTCATACTGACAGAAACATAACGCAAAGGCGCAAAGATATTGAACGGACTGGTATATTGCACAGTAAAAAAATGTCAGGGTGAAAAGCTGAGATCAGCCACACAGGATGACAGCATAGGGTGGGTATAAAAAAATACTGGTTGGTGATTAAACTACACTATAAATTCTTTATTCTCTGCGTCCTTTGCGTTTTGTATATGGATATACTTATGCTGCGGGGTCAGGGATGACCAGAAGCAGCCTTTGCGTTTTGTTTCCCAACCTGAACAGATCATCATATGCAGTAAATGAGCACTGTTGAGTGCTTGTCCAACACCGCAGACACAGCGCCGGCAAATTAATCAGCTTCTAAGAGAACGACCACCGTCTACCGTGAGAACCTGCCCGCTCATATACCCCGCATCCTTGATCAAATAGAGGATCGCCTTGGCGATGTCCGTGGGTTCGCCTTTGCGTTTGAGCAGGGTGCGGGAGATGATGCGTTGCTTGGTGACTTCGTCAATGTTTTCCGGCCAGAGGATAGCGCCGGGTGCAACGGCATTGACGCGCACGTCCGGTCCCAGTTCGACGGCCAGTGCCTTGGTGATCATCACCAGTCCGGCCTTGGCGGCGCTGTAGACCGGAAAGGCCTTCAACGGACGATCGGCGTGCACATCGACAATATTGATAATGCAACCCTTCTTTTTGGCCAGATAGGGCGCGGCGGCCTGAGAGAGAAAAAACGGCGCTTTCAGATTGGTGCCCATCAAATCATCCCACTGTTCTTCAGAGACGGTACCGACCCGGGTGGGATAAAAGGTGGAGGCGTTGTTGATCAACACATCCAGTTGACCAAACGAATTGATGGTCTCTTCGACGATCTTCGGCATACCGTTGTTGCATAACAGATCAGCCTGTACCAACACCACGGAATCGGCGCGTTTGTCATTCAGTTCTTTTTGCAGAGCCTGTGCCGATTTGCGAGACTGGCGATAATGCAGCACCAGCTTCATGCCTTGATCATGCAGGGTACGCGCAACTTCCGCGCCTATACGATGGGCCGCACCGGTGATCAATGCTACCTTGTCCGTCAGCATTCTGTGGTATCCTCATTCTCTACTAACCCCGGGGCCGCACACTTTACCCTAAATCAGAGCGTTTTGCCCGGATTTTACAGAAGAAAACCCGATTTGCTCATGACTCCAAGCCGGCATCTGCCCACACCCGACCCCGCCGCCCTCGCCCACAGCCGGAAACTCGCCGACGACTTGCTGCGTGTGATCCAGGCCAACAACGGCCGGATCAGTTTTCACGATTTTATGCAGCACCTGCTCTATGCCCCCGGCCTGGGTTATTACACCGCCGGCAGCCGTAAACTGGGCGAGGCCGGAGACTTTATCACCGCACCGGAGATATCCCCCCTGTTCGGCCGTACCCTGGCCCGCGCTGTTGCACCGGTATTAACCCGGTTACCGAAACCGATCATCCTGGAGGCCGGTGCCGGCAGCGGGGCAATGGCGGCAGCGATCCTGCAAGAGTTACAGGCCATGGACTGCCTGCCGGAACAGTATCTGATCATGGAAGTAAGTGCTGACTTGCGTGAGCGTCAGCGTGCCACCCTGACACAGGCTGTCCCAACATTACTGGATCGGGTCATCTGGCTGGATGCCCTCCCTGACACCATTCACGGTGTGGTACTGGGCAATGAGGTACTGGATGCCATGCCGGTGCACCTGATTGTTAAACAGGACGGCAAATTGCTGGAACGCTATGTCACAGAGGGCGCGACAGGATTTGACTGGCAGGACGGGGACATCACAGATCCACGACTGGCCGAACGCATTCACACTATCGAACAACAAACCGGCCCCCTGCCAACCGGCTATCTTACCGAGATCAATCTGACAGGGGAGGACTGGATCCGAACCCTGGCCCATAGCCTGCAACAGGGTTTGATCCTGCTGATCGATTACGGCTTCCCGCGCCACGAGTACTATCACCCGCAGCGCAGCAGCGGCACCCTGATGTGTCACTATCGTCACCATGCCCATCCCGATCCCCTGCAATTCATTGGTCTGCAGGATGTCACCGCCCATGTGGATTTTACCGCCATGGCCGAAGCAGCCTGGGACGCAGGTTGTTCCATCGCAGGCTATACTTCCCAGGGCAATTTCCTGCTCGGCAGCGGCCTGGCGGAACTGGCCGCGCAGAGCGATCCCAATGATGTGGCGCGGCAACTGCAAGTTGCCGGCGCGTTGAAGAAACTGACCCTGCCCCACGAGATGGGTGAACTGTTCAAGGTGATCGGTTTCAGCAAGGGTGTCGATACCGACCTGCCGGGATTTATGCTGCGCGATATGCGCAATTACCTATAACAAAAATGAGTCGACCATGACACTGCTGCAAACCATTGTTCTCGCCCTGGTACAGGGACTGACTGAATTCCTGCCCATCTCCAGCTCCGGCCATTTGATCCTCGCCAAGGATGTGTTCCATTGGCCGGATCAGGGAGTGGCCTTTGACGTGGCGGTTCACATGGGCACCCTCAGCGCCGTGGTGTGGTACTTCCGCAAGGAGATCAACGCCATGACCCGTGACTGGTTCAGCTCCATTGCCCAACGCCGCATGGTGGGTGAAAGCCGGCTGGCCTGGGCGGTGCTCTGGGGCACCATCCCGGCGGGTTTGGTCGGTCTGCTCTTGCATGACTTTATCAACAACCACCTGCGTACACCGGTAGTGATCGCTTACACCACTATCGGCTTTGGCCTGTTGCTCTGGTTTGCCGACAAAAGCGGAGCGCAACAACGGGATGAACACAGCATCCGCTGGAAAGACGTCCTCATCGTCGGCCTCGCCCAGGCCCTGGCCCTGGTGCCCGGCACCTCCCGCTCAGGTATCACCATGACGGCCGCTTTGTTACTCGGCCTGAACCGCACCGCAGCGGCACGTTTTTCCTTTTTGCTGTCTATCCCCATTATCGTGCTGGCCGGTGGTTATGAAACCAAAAAACTGCTGGCGCAAACCACACCGGTAGACTGGAACGCCCTGCTCATCGGCACCATACTCTCAGCGATCACTGCCTACCTGTGTATCCACTTCTTCCTCAAGCTGCTGGACCGCATCGGCATGTTGCCCTTTGTGATCTATCGCCTGTTGCTGGGTGTGGTCCTGCTGGCGATCTTTGTCTGAACATGCAAACCAATACCGCATTACGTTATCGCAAGATGTGGCTGACCCTCGGCTGGTTGCTGACCGCCTTTGTAATTTTTATTTCCATCATACCCAAACCACCACAGATTGATTTGGGCATCAGCTTCGGCGACAAGGTCGGTCACTTCCTGGCCTATGCCCTGCTGATGGCCTGGTTCATCCAGCTCTATCACACCACAGGCACAAGACTGAAATATGCGCTCGGTTTTGTTGCCATGGGTGTCGGTCTGGAATACATCCAGGGACTGGGACCGGATCGTCTGTTCGAATATGCCGACATGGCGGCCAACACCGCCGGTGTCACCACCATGTTGTTACTCATGCATACCCGGCTCAATCAACTGTTCTGCTACGTGGAACGCAAGCTCGGCCTCAATAAAGCCGACTAACCACATCCCATGTTCGACTTCTCGCCCCTCTATGAAAAAATGCACCTGCCCCGCCTGCAAGGCTGGGCCGACATCCTGCCTGCACAGATCAAGCAACAGCTGGATAACAAACGCCACGGTGATCTGGATAAATGGCAGGCGGTACTGGATCAGTTACCGGCTGTGACGCCATCTTCTTATGATCTAAATACCTCGACGGTACGCATCGGTGAACAAGGCGATCTTGGTGGTATTGATAACAACGACTTCATCGCACTGTTAAAAAAATTTCATCCCTGGCGCAAGGGACCGTTCGACATCTTCGGCATCCACATCGATACCGAATGGCGCTCTGACTGGAAATGGGAGCGGGTCAGTCCCCACATCAGCGATCTGACCGGCAGAACCATACTCGATGTAGGATGCGGCAGTGGTTATCACTGCTGGCGCATGCGCGGCGCCGGCGCGGAACTGGTCATCGGCATCGACCCCACTCTGGTCTTTAACATGCAATACCAGGCCATGGCCCGTTATCTGCCTGATGAACCGGTCTATGTGTTACCGGTCGGCATTGACGATGTCCCGTCTGACCTGCGCGCCTTCGACACCGTCTTCTCCATGGGCATCCTCTACCACCGTCGCTCCCCCATCGATCATCTCTATGAATTACGTGAATGTCTGGTCAAGGGTGGTGAACTGGTGCTGGAAACACTGGTCATCGACGGCGCAGGCGGTGAAGTCCTCATGCCGGAAGACCGCTACGCCCAAATGCGCAACGTCTGGTTCATCCCCACCGTCCCCACCCTCGAACAATGGCTGCGCCGCTGCGGCTACCAAAACATCCGCACCGTGGACGTCAACGTCACCTCACTCGACGAACAACGCGCCACCGACTGGATGCACTTCCAGTCCCTCAATGACTTCCTCGACCCAAGTGACCAAAACAAAACCATCGAAGGCTACCCTGCACCGCGCAGAGCGACACTGATAGCAACCGCGCCTTAGGTAATAACACAGCCTTTTACAGTTCAGAAACATAACGCAAAGGCGCGAAGAATAGAAAATCCCCCCTCCTTGCAGGTACCCAGACTCCGCAGGATTGGGTTACTCAAAATGAACGAGCAGGTGGTTATACATCCGGATTGTCAGTACAACCGGTCAGGACAGCGTGGTCAAAATCCATACTGTTACTATTTGCTAATTTTTCCGCTTTTTTATTCTGGTTTATGTGGTTAATATTTAAGCATCAAACAATATAACTGCTTGATCAGTTGGAAGAAAACAGGCATTTTAATGCAATTCAGAAATCGTAATATACAGAAAGGTTGGTATTACGGGAAAGGCAGCTTTCTGTATATATCACTGTTATTTTTTTTAGCCGACACGACTAAATATTTATAGATTTAAAAAATACGAAATGACTGACAAGGATATCAGAAAAAACTGACAAGCAAACGAAAAAAAATATGATAGAA
>Ga0224511_10000025_pt1 | contig 64030 bp, 52 predicted proteins | sample SF_May12_sed_USG_2_FD_169988 | JGI IMG/M metagenome (GOLD analysis project Ga0224511, IMG submission 169988) | Sediment microbial communities from San Francisco Bay, California, United States - SF_May12_sed_USGS_8_1 | ecosystem: Environmental > Aquatic > Marine > Sediment | place: USA...
GCGGGAATGACACATTTGATATCTTCGCCAATGTGAATGCCGGTGGTTCATTGAACGGTGGTGACGAGAACGATACCTTTACGCTTCGCGCAGATGGCTTGAACGTGGCATCGATCAATGGCGGCACCACCGGGACGACCGATGTGGATACGGTTGTGGGTGCGGACTCGTCCTTTATCAATACCTGGTCCTTCACCGGTTATACCGTGGCCGATGGCAGTAACGGTACACTGACCAACAATGGCGCGACAGTTAACTTCAATAACATCGAAACGGCCACCGGCGGCACCGGTGCCGATCAATTCACAGTTACCACCACGGGTGGTATCGATACCATTGACGGTGGTTCAAGCAGTGGTGATGAGCTGGTGGTAAACAGCCTTGCTGCGGATACCATCAACTGGACGATCAGCAGTGATAATGCCGGTTCGGTGGCAACAAACAAGGTGGGCGGCTTTACACAAATCCAGACCCTCACCGGTGGTGCTGGTATGGATAATTTCGACATTAGCGGTGCGATGACCACAATCAGTGGTGGCGGCAATACCGATGACTTCAATATCAATGTCGCCACGACAGCAACGATCAATGGTAATGGCGGGAATGACACATTTGATATCTTCGCCAATGTGAATGCCGGTGGTTCATTGAACGGTGGTGACGAGAACGATACCTTTACGCTTCGCGCAGATGGCTTGAACGTGGCATCGATCAATGGCGGCACTGCGGGTACCACCGATGTGGATACGGTTGTGGGCGCGGACTCGTCCTTTATCAATACCTGGTCCTTCACCGGTTATACCACGGCCGATGGCAGCAACGGTACACTGACCAACAGTGGCGGGACAGTTAACTTCAATAACATCGAAACGGCTACCGGCGGCACCGGTGCGGATCAATTCACGGTTACTACCACAGGTGGTATCGATACTGTTGACGGTGGTTCAAGCAGTGGTGATGAGCTGGTGGTAAACAGCCTCGCTGCGGATACCATCAACTGGACGATCAGCAGTGATAATGCCGGTTCGGTGGCAACAAACAAGGTGGGCAGCTTTACACAGATCCAGACCCTCACCGGGGGTGATGGTGTGGATAATTTCGCAATTAACGGTGCGATGACCACAATTAATGGCGGTGGTAATGATGATGATTTCAATATCAATGTCGCCACGACAGCAACGATCAATGGTAATGGCGGTGACGATACATTTGATATCTTCGCCAATGTGAATGCCGGCGGTGTGCTGAACGGCGGTGATGGTGATGACACCTTTACGCTGCAGAATCTCGGTCTGACTGTTGCCAGTATTATTGGTGGTGATGCGAATGAAATAAACGGTGACACCCTGGTCTCTGCGATTGAAGACAATTACTGGAATATGACCGGGACCAATACCGGTACTATCTCCGGCATTACAACCCAGTATATCCCCTCCCCGGCTACGGCAGCGGTGTCTGATGGCAGTGATCGGGTGACTTTCAGCGGCGTGGAAAACCTGACCGGGAACCAGAACTCCGATTACTTCAAGATGAATCTCGGTTCCGATATTACCGGTAACATTGTAGGTGGTGATGGAGCAGGTGACCCGGATGTGTTCGATGTCAGCACCTGGGGCCCCAACCCAATTCCGGTTGGCAATATGGCCGGTATTGAAGAACTGTTCGGCGGTGGCGGCGGTGATTTCTACGCCGGCGGCAGCGGCTTGATCACCTGGATCATTAACGGTGACGGTTCAGGTACCGTGAACGGCATTAACTTCTCCGGTTTTACCAACCTGTTCGGCAGTGATGATCCTGCCGGTGATGATTTGTTCATCCTGCAAGCTGGTGGTTTTGTCACAGGTACGATTGATGGTCGTGGCGGTAATAACACGGTTGAAGCGGGCATCACCGGCGGTGACAGCTGGGATGTTTCCAATACCTGGAATATTACCGGTGCAGGTACAGGTTCAGTGGTCAAGGATGGTGATCCGGCCAGCCTGACTGATTTTGTGAATATCCAGAACCTGACAGGTGGTGAAGGTAACGACAGATTTAATTTCCAGTTGAACGGGGTGATCGCCGGTACAGTCGATGGTGGCGGTACCGGTACAAACATCATTGATATGTCTGCTGTTAACGCGGTGACTGCACTGCATGTCAGAATGGGTGTGGATGCCGATCCGCTGACAATGGATGTCCTTAATGTGGGTCAGATCCGGGGTAATGGCAATGCGTCCAGTACTTTATATGGTGATGCCACCACGGCAAGCACCTTCAATGTCAAACAGATATTGGACATCAATGCTACCCTGACCGATGGCGCTGATGATGGTGAAATTGCCGGCGTTGTTACCTTTGAGAATTTTGCCAATCTCACCGGTGGTGCGCAAAGTGACAGTTTTACTATCGAAACAAGCGGAACACTGTCTGGTGCCATTGATGGTGTTGGTGCAGGGAATACCCTGACCGTGCAAAATGCCGGCACCAATAGCTGGGTCATTAATGATGCTAATATTGGTACCGTTACCAAGCTGGGTAGCGGTTTCAGTAATGTAGAAAACCTTGTGGGTGGCGCTGGTTCTGATGACTTCCTCGTGACAGGATCGGGCTCGATAGGCTCAATTAATGGCGTCGGCAACGGTAACAGTCTGAATATGAATATTGCCGGTGCATTGATCTGGACTATCAACAGTGCCGATGGCGGCAACAATGATCTGGTTGCCGGCTTCTCCGGTATCCAGACCCTGACCGGCAGCACCGGTAATGACACCTTCGGCATCTCTGCCGACTACACCGGGACTATCAACGGTAATTCAGGTGGCGATACCTTCAATATTACCAGCAGCGTGAGTGGTATCCTGAATGGTGATGCGGGGACAGATACCTACAATATTAATGATATCGGTCTGGTGGTGAACAACATCAATGGCGGGACAGAAGTTGATACCCTGAACCTGGCCAATGAAGCCAACTACGTGGTGATCGATGCGGCCAATGGCGGCCGTGTGTATAACACGGGTGTGGTGGTCAACCAAATTCCGGCCAACCAGCGTTCTGGTTTTGCGGGTGTGGAAAATATCAATGGTAACGCCAATATTGATAACTTCCGTATCACTGGTGTTGGTTCCATCAATAACATTACCGGTGGTAACGGCAGTAACAGTCTGAACATGGATATCGCCGCTGTTTTAAACTGGTCCATTAGCAGCGCCAATGGTGGCAGCAATGATCGGGTGAGCAGCTTTACCGGTATCCAGACCCTGACCGGCAGCACCGGCAATGACACCTTCGGCATCAGTGCCGACTATACCGGTACTATCAACGGTAATTCGGGTGGTGACACTTTCAATATCACCAGCAGCGTGAGCGGTATCCTGAATGGTGATGCGGGGACAGATACCTACAATATTAATGATATCGGTCTGGTGGTGAACAACATCAATGGCGGGACAGAAGTTGATACCCTGAACCTGGCCAATGAAGCCAACTACGTGGTGATCGATGCGGCCAATGGCGGCCGTGTGTATAACACGGGTGTGGTGGTCAACCAAATTCCGGCCAACCAGCGTTCCGGTTTTGCGGGTGTGGAAAATATCAATGGTAACGCCAATATTGATAACTTCCGTATCACTGGCGTTGGTTCCATCAACAACATCACCGGTGGTATCGGCGGCAACGATCTGAATATGGATCTCGCCGCTGCACTGAACTGGACCATCAACAGCGCCAATGGTGGCGGTAATGATCGGGTGAGCAGCTTTACCGGTATACAGACCCTGACCGGCAGCACCGGCAATGACACCTTTGGTATCAGTGCCGACTTCACCGGAACCATTAATGCCGGCAGCGGTGGTGATACCTTCAATATCACCAGCAACGTGAGCGGTAACCTGAACGGTCAGGGCGGTGGCGATACCTACAATATCAACGGCACCGGTCTGATAGTGAGTAATATCAACGGTGGTGGAAGTGTTGACACCCTGAACCTGGCCAACGAAGCCAACTACGTGGTGATCGATGCGGCCAATGGCGGCCGTGTGTATAACACGGGTGTGGTGGTCAACCAAATTCCGGCCAACCAGCGTTCCGGCTTTACGAGCGTTGAAAACATTAACGGTAGCGACAATATCGATGACTTCCGTGTGACCGGTACGGGTTCCATCAGTAACATCACCGGTGGCATCGGCAGCAACAGCCTGAACATGGATATTGCAGGCAACCTGAACTGGACCATCAATAGTGCCGATGGTGGCAGCAATGGTCGTGTTAACAGCTTCAGCGGTATGCAGGCCCTGACCGGCAGTACCGGCAATGACACCTTTGGCATCAGTGCCGACTACACCGGTACCATCAATGGCAACAATGGTGTCGATACTTTTAATATCACCAGTAGTGTGAGCGGTATCCTGAATGGTGATGCAGGTACGGATACCTATAACATCAACAGCCTCGGGCTGGTGGTGAACGGCATCGATGGTGGTGCTGACACCGATACACTGAACCTGGCCAATGAAGCCAACTATGTGGTGATTGATGCGGTCAACGGCGGCCGTGTGTATAACACGGGTGTGGTGGCCAACCAAATTCCCGCCAATCAGCGTTCCGGCTTTGCTGATGTGGAAAACATTAACGGCAATACCAATATTGATGACTTCCGTATTACCGGCGTTGGTTCCATCAATAACATCACCGGTGGTAACGGCAGCAACAATCTGAACATGAACATCGCAACCGCATTGAACTGGACCATCAACAGCGCCAATGGTGGCAGCAATGATCGGGTGAGCAGCTTTACCGGTATGCAGACTCTGACCGGCAGCACCGGTGTTGATACTTTTGCTATCAGCGCCGATTTCACTGGCATAATTAATGCCAACAACGGCAACGATATTTTTAACATCACGGCCAGTGTAAGCGGTAACCTGAATGGCCAGAGTGGTGATGACGTATACAACCTTCAGACCGGCAACCTTATTGTTCCCAATATCGATGGCGGTGAAGGTGGTGAAACCAACGGTGACCAGATAGTCGGTTTCAACGAAACCAACTACTGGAACATCACCGGTGTGGATAGTGGTACGCTGGCCAGAACGTCTGCCACTCCTGTTATGGTGACCTACGCCAATATTGAGAACCTGACCGGTAGCTCCAATACCGATTATTTCAACATCACCGCGACAGGCAACCTGACAGCCATTGGCACAGGCGGTGTTGTGAATGGCGCCGGTGGTAACAATGATACCCTTGCCGGTCGTCTCAGCAGCGACAATAACTGGAGCATTTCAGCTGTTAACACCGGCCAGGTTGTGGTGAATGGTGAAACGATTCCCTATGCAAAATTCAGCAGCGTCGAAAATCTGCAGGGTGGTGATGCTATCGATGTATTTGCGCTGACCACCACCACTGCCACTATCGGCAGTATTGACGGTGGTACCGTTGTGGGAGGTGATCCTGCCACCTATAACGAAATTATCGGCCGTAATACCGCAGAAATCTGGACTATCGACAGCGGTGATGGTGGTAATGTCAGCGGGGTTATCGGTTCCTTCAGCAATATACAGAACCTGACCGGTGCGCTTACCCAGAACGATACTTTCACCTTCCTGGTGGGAGGAAGTCTGACCGGTCTGATCGATGGTCGCGGTAATACAACCGGCGATATTATGAATATGACGCTTGCCGGTCTGGGGGCTATCAATGTTGTTCTGGGTGAGGATGTGGTCAATGTTGAAACCATCAATGGTAACAACGATGCCGGTTCAACTCTGGTGGGCACCCTGGGTACAAATAACTGGAATATAACCGGGGCCAACGACGGCAACGTCGATATCGGTTCAGTCGTTAACTTTACAAATTTTGCAAATCTGTCGGGTAATGATGATGTTCCCAACAGTATCTTCTCGACAGACATCTTCACCTTTGTGGGTGCCAACGGTTCAATCAGCGGCCGACTGGATGGCAAGCGTGGTCAAAATGATCAGTTGTTTGTCCAGACTGTTGGTGATGTGATTGTGACTCTGCTCGATGGCGCCGCACCCCTGCCGGGTGACGTGATATTTAACGGTATTATTTCGACCTCAACAGCCGAAGTGGTGAATGTCGACGGCATCGAAACCATCACTGCCAATGGCGCCGACACCAACCTGTTGGTGGCGGCCAACACCAACAACACCTGGTTGATCGATGGGGCCAACTCGGGCCTGGTGATGCCGGCAGTCGGTGCGGATGCCGAAAATACCATCCGGTTTAACAATTTCGATAATATCCGTGGTGGTACGGAAAATGATAACTTCCGGATTACATCAGGCAACATTTCCGGGATTATTGACGGTAATGAAAATTTCACCAACACGGATATAGACTCGCTGGACTACTCCCTTCAACCGGGTCCATATACAGTTGATCTGTCATCCGGTAGTGTACTGGGTAGTGTGAAGCGCGCCGAAGGTGTGATCGGTAACAGTACCAACATGACATTGCGGGCTGATGATATCAATAATATCTGGGATATCGCCGGTGACAATAGCGGTGTATTGAACGATGCCATTCCGGCCAGTCGTTACACCTTCTCCGGTTTTACCTATCTGGTGGGTGGTGACGCAAACGACACGTTTAACGTGACCGGCAGCGGTGGTTTGTTGGGCGGTACGCAGCCGCGTCAGCAAATTATCCTTCGCGGCGGGCTGGGTGATGATGAACTTAATGTGATGCTTGCGAGCGGAACGGGTGACTTTGGTGTGATTTTTGACGGCCAGGCCGGCCAAAACAGCGTCAATATCGATGGTGGAACAGGCGCAGTGTATAGTGCCGCTTATACGCCAAATACCTTTACCCTGGATGCCATTGTCTATGATGAGATATCCTATACCAATGACCAGAACGCAAATAATTACCGGGTTCGCTTTGCCAATGTCGTTGACGTACTGGCAGAGATCGCCGTGCAAGATATGACAGTGAACGGCAACGCCGGTGTCGATTCATTTGTGCTTGGCAGTGGTATTGCTACGGATACGGGCACTGTTACCCGTACACTGAAGGCGCCGCTGGATCGCAATTACTTCAGTGTCAACGGCGATACCGGTGTTTATTATGCCAATGCAACCAACCTCACTGTGAATGGTGACAATGCTGATACCATTGATGTGAGTAACGTATCCAGTGTGACCGGCACACTGACGCTTACCGGTGATACCGTGACCACTTCCGGTTCTATCTCTACCAGCGGTCTGGTCTTGTCCGGTGTCAACACCGCCGGCACGCTCGGAACACGGCTGAATACCAGCGTAAGCACCCTGTCAGTTATCAACTCTGGATCAGTTTATCTTGATGAGGCCAATGGCATCACTGATATCGTACTGAGCGGAACAACGGTCTTCGATTTGCTGGCTGCAAATGATGTTATCAGTACTTCTGCCATCACGACGTCGGCAGGGCAAGTGCTGACGATAGATGCCGCCAATATCAGTCTGACCGGCCCGAATAGCATTGCCGGTGTGATTAACCTGAACGGTGCCAATGTCACACTCAATAATACCGGCGATACGAATCTGGGGAATGTCACAGCGAGCGGCACATTGGCTGTCAATGTGAGTGGTGGTGGTTTGACTGATTCCGGTCAGGTAGAGGGCTTGACTGTGGCAGACTTTAACGTGAGCGGCGGCAGTGTTGTCCTTGATACCGCCGGCAATGATTTTGGCTCGACCATACTGACGGTTGATGGCGGCAGTGCGACACTGGTGGATAGCAATGACATTACGCTGGATAGCGTAAATATTACCGGTGGCGATCTTTCTGTCACCGCAACCGGCATCAATGTTGGTATTGTCAGTGCGGACAATGTCAGACTGAATGCGCGCAGCGGCGCGATTGTGGATAACAATAATGACGACCAGGTGAATATCTCCACCGGCCTGTTGTACATGCGTGCCGGCGCCGGTATTGGTGAACCCATGGATCCGCTGGAAGTTTCCGCAACAGAACTGGATGTGATGAATACGGGGGCCGGTGGTTCAGAGATCAATATCAGCAATGACCGCGCTGTGACAGTAACCAATCTGGTCAATATCGGGGATATTACATTCAGCAACATTGGTAATGTTACCGTTAACCGGATTGATGCAGATTATGATACCGGAACGCTTACCATGAATGTTGAGAACGGGGATGTCATCGGCACGCCGTTACGCCCGGGTTACTTTAACTATTCTCTGGTGCCGGATATATCGGCGTATTCCGCCCTGATTCTTGCGCAGGACGGAAACTTTGGTACAAGTTCGCGGCCTATCAGCATGTGGATTAAAAACGATTTAACATTGGTATCTATTACCAACGCTATTCATTATTTCAATAACATTCCGCCACCCAATCGCGATCTGAGCGGTCAGTCTCTGGCGGTTACCACCGGTGCTGATTTGGCGCAGGCGTTAATTGAAGTAGAGTCTCTGGCGGAAATCGACCCCGCGATCTTCACCGAGGTTCGCAACTACTACCATGATGATGTGGCCATCAGTATGCCGCTTGATCAGCGCTATGTGGTTGACGATAACGAAGATGAAGAAAAGAAACGCAAGAAAGAGGCAGAGGAAGCTGAAAATATCAAATTGAACTGAGCATCTGCTCAATTGATGAAAAAAGGCGGACATTGTCCGCCTTTTTTATTTCATACCTGCGGGACGGGGGAGCGATCCAGTCGTCGATAGCCGATGGCCTCAGTAATGTGTGCCGTTGTCAATGACTCGCTGTCCGCCAGGTCGGCAATGGTACGAGCGACTTTCAATATACGGTGATAGGCGCGGGCGGACAGACCCAGCTGTTCAATGGCCCGTTCCAGCAATGCACGATCCGCCGCCGCAGGCCGGCAATGTTGTTCGATCTGTTTATTGCTGAGCAGGCAGTTGGCCAGATTGCTGCGACGCAGTTGCCGTTCTCTTGCCGCCACCACCCGCTGTTGCACTGTCGCGCTGTCTTCCACCTTGTCATCAGCTTGTTGCATCACATGGATCGGTACGCTGGGGACTTCAATATGCATGTCGATGCGATCCAGCAAGGGACCGGAGATCCGTTGGCGATAGCGCTGTATCTGTTCCATCGTACAATGGCAGCGGCCGTTGCTGTGGCCGAGATAACCGCAGGGACAGGGGTTCATGGCGGCGATGAGCTGGAAGCGGGAGGGGAACTCCGCCTGTCTGGCGGCTCTGGAGATGGTGATCCGGCCTGACTCCAGCGGTTCGCGCAGTACTTCCAGCACTTTACGGTCGAACTCCGGCAACTCATCCAGAAACATGACACCGTTATTGGCCAGGGATATCTCACCGGGACGGGGATGGCTGCCGCCGCCGACCAGGGCAACGCCGGATGCGGTGTGGTGTGGCGCACGAAAGGGTCTGATGCGCCAGTTGTGATATTGAAAACCCTGCTCACTGATGGATTGCAAAGCGGCGGTTTCCAGCGCCTCGGCTTCGGTCATAGGGGGGAGAATGCCCGGCAGTCGGGAGGCCAGCATGGTTTTGCCCGTACCGGGTGGGCCGACCATCAGCAGACTGTGGCCGCCGGCGGCGGCGATTTCCAGGGCCCGCCGGGCGTGGGCCTGGGCGCGCACATCTGCCAGATCCAGTTCCGGGCGGGTTTGTGTTGCCGGCGGGGAGAGTGCGGCAAGCGGCAAGGCCTGTTGGCCACAGAGGTGGGCACACACTTCCAGCAGATGATCGGCGGGCAGGATGGCGGCGTTGCTGAGCAGAGCGGCCTCGACTGCATTTTCCCGCCCGATGACCAGACTGCGTCCCGCCGCTGTGGTCTGGATCACTGCCGGCAAGGCTCCCTTGATCGGGCGGATGGCGCCGGTGAGTGCCAACTCACCCATAAACTCGTACTTCTCCAGCTCACCGGACGGGAGCTGGCCGGAAGCGGCCAGGATGCCGACAGCGATGGCCAGATCAAAGCGACCGCCTTCCTTGGGCAGATCGGCCGGGGCAAGGTTGATGGTGATACGGCGGGCGGGAAACTCGAAGCGGCTGTTGAGGATGGCCGAGCGAACCCGGTCCTTGCTCTCCCTGACCCCCGTTTCCGGCAGGCCGACAATGGAGAGCGATGGCAGACCGTTGGAGAGATGAACTTCAACGGTAACCAGCGGGGCGTTTATCCCCGTTTGGGCGCGACAGTAGACAATAGCAAGCGACATGGGAAATCCTTTCCATCATTGAGTGTGTTATCCATAACCTTTTCGAACCTTAATGCATTGCCCGGCGGGCGGCAAGATCAGTCTGCCTGATCGTCTGCCGCTGCCTCCAGCTGCGCCACCTGTTTGGCCAGGGCATCGCATCTGGCGCGGGTCCGGGCCAGCACTTCACGCTGGATATCAAACTCATCCCGGGTCACCAGATCCAGTCTGGTCAGGGCGGCACGCAGGGCGCTGTGCAGGTTTTTCTCCAGATCACTGCGTAATTGCTCCCAGCCCGGTGGCAGGGCGGCCATGAACTGTTCAAACAGGGCATCTGTTGTGGGTCTGTTCATCTCTATTCAACCTTCATCGACGATAACCCCAAAATGGTACTGTATTACGCCGGGCGAGCATAGTTGTCAGGGGATGATTCGCACCATTTTGGTATGAAGCCTGCATAACCATAAAAAAACACCTGAAAGAGGAAAATTCATGCCGCAATCGCTCAGTGTATTTATCCGCCTCATTATTCTGGCGTTCGGACTATTCCCGCTTCTGGTTCGGGCCGGCGACTGGTATGCCACCGTCGGGGCCGGCTCAGATTATGTGTTTCGCGGTATCAGCCAGACCGGGGGCGGGGCAACCGCCTCGGGCGGAATCGAATTTGTGGATTTCAACAACACCTACTTCGGTGTCTGGGTCTCGAATACCAATCTGGGGACCAATGGTTCCTACGCCGGTGAGACCGATATCTATTTCGGTGTATCCGGGAAATCCGAGGACACCGGTTATGACTTTGGGTATATCGCCTATCAATATCCCGGCAATAACCCGCTTAACTATGAAGAGTTTTATGCCGCGCTCAGCATCAGTGGTTTTACGGTAAAAGTGTCAGACAGTAATACCTACGGCAATTATGTGGAAGCTGCTCTGAAATTTCGTTTTCCCGGCAAGCGCAAGGTATATGTAAACCTGCATCTGGGCAGATATAACCGCGATGATTTTGAAGACTATCACGATGCCAATATCAGTCTGCAACTGAATGAATTGACCTTTACCATCAGTGATACTGATCTCACCGCAACCGCTGATCGCAGTATGAAAGTGTTTATGAATTGGGAACACAATCTGGATTTCTAACAACAAACCGCCGTACATACATCACAGGCCCGTTCCAGCACGGGCTTTTTTAATTGTTAACAAACGATAACGACACATCGGTACGTCATTGTCATTGCACAGACATGGTGCAATGACCCTCTTTTGATCCAAAGCCATTGCACCAACTCAGTTCATATATTTTTTGTATATAAACTAACTCATTGGTTTTTATAGATAAAAACACTTGGCATGGCCTGTGCACTGGGAGAGATGTGTTCGTACAACAAATTTAAATAAAGACTGGAGAGAAACGCATGAAAAAAATATCCAAATCACTGGTGTGTGTATCCGTATTAGCGGCGCTTGGTATGAGTCAGGCCGCCCTGGCCGAATCACCGTTAACCGGCAACATCGGTTTCGCATCCAACTACATCTGGCGCGGTCTGACCCAGACGGGTGATGGTTCAGCCATCTCCGGCGGTATCGACTATGCACAGTCCGGTTTCTATGCCGGTGTCTGGGTCTCCAACGAATCTTGGACTGCCACCCCGGGTTATGAAGAAGACCTGTATCTGGGTTATGGCGGCAGTGCCTCAGGCCTGAGCTATGACATCAGCTATATCAAATACGGTTATCCGGTCGGTACCGGCAAGGATGATTTTGCTGAAGCCATTCTGAAACTGGGCTATGGCCCGGCCACCTTCACCTACGCCAAGACTGTCAGCAAGGAAGATGGCGCCGCGCTGAAAGATGACAGCTACATGAGCCTGTCCGCCGTTTTCGAGGTGAAAAAAGATCTGTCCCTGGGCCTGACCTATGGTTCTTACGACTTTGAAGCCGCCGGTGCAGATTACACGCACATTCAGGTTTCATTGAGCAAGGGTGATTTCACTTTCGCATACGACAAGGTCAGTCCCGATGTAGATGGGGCATACAGCGACGATCCACGGATGAGTGTGACCTGGAAAAAGAGTTTCGACCTGTAAGTTTGACTATAACCGGACCCGCCAATGTCGGCGGGTCTGAATTCCGGAGGGTAAGAAAATGAAACTTGTAATGGCAATCATCAAGCCTTTCAAGCTGGACGATGTGCGTGAAGCCCTCTCCGATATCGGAGTACAAGGCATCACCGTCACAGAAGTAAAAGGGTTTGGACGGCAGAAAGGTCACACTGAACTGTACCGCGGTGCAGAGTATGTGGTGGACTTTTTACCAAAGGTGAAGATCGAGGCGGCAGTGGATGATGGTCTGGTTGATCAGGTTATCGAAGCGGTTTCCAAGGCAGCCAACACCGGCAAGATCGGTGACGGCAAGATCTTTGTTATGAGTATTGAGCAGGCTATCCGTATTCGTACCGGTGAATCCGGCTCAGATGCGCTTTAAGCAGGCAGGAGGACATCATGGAAAACAATATATTTCATCTCCAGTATGCCGTCGACACCTTCTACTTTCTGGTGTGTGGCGCACTGGTGATGTGGATGGCAGCCGGTTTCGCCATGCTCGAAGCAGGGCTGGTTCGCTCCAAAAACACAACTGAAATTCTCACCAAGAACGTGGTGCTGTTCGCAATTGCCTGTACCGCTTATTTGGTGATTGGTTACGCCATCATGTATGGCAAGACCATGTTCCTGAGCGGTATTGCCGGTGGTGAAACACTGGTAGACGATGCGCTGAAAGCGGCCAAGGAACGGGAAGGCGGCTTCGGTGGCAGCGCAGTCTATGCCGGCGGTGCTGACTTCTTCTTCCAGGTGGTGTTCGTCGCCACCGCCATGTCGATTGTGTCAGGTGCGGTTGCCGAGCGGATGAAGCTCTGGTCATTCATGCTCTTCGCTGTTGTGATGACTGCTTTCATCTATCCGATGGAAGGCAGCTGGACCTGGGGTGGTCAGAAAGTCTTTGGTTTGTTCGAACTAAAGGTGGGCGACGCCAAGTTCTCTGACTTCGCCGGTTCCGGTATTGTGCATCTGGCCGGTGCGGCCGCTGCTCTGGCCGGCGTACTGTTGCTTGGCGCACGTAAAGGCAAATACAAAGCCAATGGTGAGATCGTTCCCATTCCGGGCGCGAACCTGCCTTTAGCCACACTGGGCACCTTTATCCTGTGGATGGGCTGGTTTGGTTTCAACGGCGGTTCGGTACTGAAACTGGGTGATATCGCCAATGCCAACGCGGTGGCGATGGTCTTCCTGAATACCAATGCAGCGGCTGCCGGCGGTGTTATCGTGGCCATGATTGTTGCCCGCATTATGTTCGGCAAGGCTGATCTGACCATGGCGCTGAATGGTGCACTGGCCGGCCTGGTGGCGATTACCGCTGAACCTTCCACGCCGACGCCGTTACTGGCAACCTTGATCGGCGGGATCGGCGGTGCTCTGGTGGTCTTCTCCATTCTCACCATGGACAAGCTGCGCATCGATGATCCGGTTGGCGCCATCTCTGTGCATGGTGTGGTTGGTATGTGGGGGCTGCTGGCTGTGCCGCTCAGTAAAGCCGGCACCAGCTTTGCCGCCCAGATGCTGGGTCTGGTGGTTATCCTCGCCTGGGTGTTTATCGCCAGCTTTATTGTCTGGTTCATTATCAAGGCGGTGATGGGGATCCGGGTCAGTGAGGAAGAAGAATACACCGGCCTTGACCTTACTGAATGTGGTATGGAAGCCTATCCTGAATTTACCGGTACCATGGGTTCAGGTAAATAATCAGTCACGATATCTCCTCTTATTGAGTGGTGTTAAGGGCGTCTTCGGACGCCCTTTTTTTATGTGTTTTCTTTACGGGTGAATCTTTGGTTGCAGAATGTATGTGTCACCTAAAGTGATTGGGTTTAATTCCGATATTGTAAAAGATGGTTAACGCATATTGGTTAATAAACACATTTTAAAATAGTGTTTATTCCGCGGATCAAATCGGAAATCGAACGATGTTAACACGTATTCTAATTATGGTGGTTTCACATTAACAGGAGAAACCCATGAATTTCCTCTCGAATCTAAAAATCAGTATGAAGCTGCTGCTGTTGACGGCAATTCCAACCCTGGCTTTGTTGACCTTTGCCATAATCAGCGTGTCAGAGAAGATGTCTGTGGCGAAGAGCATGACCACTGTCGAGGGCATGGCAAGAATTTCTGCGCGTATGACTGCAATGGTGCATGAAATGCAAAAAGAACGCGGCATGACGGCGGGGTTTTTGGCCAGCGGCGGTAAAACGTTCTCCAGCCAAATCGGTGAGCAACGCCGCACAGTGGATGAGAAGATCAGCGCTTTAAAAGCAATATTCGACGGGACTGACAAAGACACGCTGGACCACCATTTTGTCAAAATCGTCTCTGGCGCCATCAGTAATCTGGACCAGCTGGATGATATCCGTCGGCGGGTATCAGCGCTGGATATCAATACGGGTGATGCAATTGGTTATTACACCAAATCCAATGCAGTTTTTCTGGATGCGGTTGTAGAGATGTATGAAGAATCGGTGACGGCGGAAGCCGCTGCCATGATGCTGGCTTATGGTAATTTTCTCCTTGCCAAGGAGCGGGCGGGTATTGAACGTGCGGTGATGGCGTCAGTGTTTGCCCAGGACAAGTTCAAGGGTGGCCAGTTTAAAAGGCTGGTGGAGCTGGTCAAGGAACAGGATGTCTTTATCAGCATATTCCTGCGTATTGCCCCGGAAGCACATTCCGATTTCTATAAAGAAACCATGCGGGATTCTGTGGTGGGAGAAACCGAACAGATGCGGCAAACTGCGTTCGCCAAAGCGGATACCGGCGGGTTTGGCATCAGTTCCCAGGACTGGTTCAGCAAACAAACCGCCAAGATTAACTTATTAAAAAAGGTGGAAGACTATTTATCACATGAAGTCGTCAAGTTTGCGGAAGAGACGGCCGCCGGCGCCGCCTGGGGGCAGACCGCCTACATCGTGGCATCCCTGGTGGTGCTGGCCGTGGTGGTCATCGGCTTTATCCTGATCGGTAATGGTATTCGCAATCCGCTGCAGGAGATGGTGACGGTGGCGAGCAAACTTGCCAGAGGTGAACTGGATGTTGAGAAGACGGAAGTGCATAAGGATGAAACCGGACAGGCCCTGGCCGCCATGTACGGCATGGTGGATAAACTGACCGAGATCATCACCGGTATCATCTCATCAGCGAATAACATGAATAATGCCTCGCAACAGGTGAGCTCATCTGCACAAAGCCTCAGCCAGTCCTCCAGTGAACAGGCCGCCAGTGTGGAAGAAACCGCCGCTTCACTGGAAGAGATGAATGCGAGTATCAGTCAGAACTCGGAAAATTCACGTGCCACCGCCGCAATCGCAACAGAAGTGGCCAAGCAGGCCAATGAAGGCGGCAAGGCAGTGGAACAGACTGTGGTGGCCATGCGCGATATCGCGGAGCAAATCACACTGATCGAGGATATTGCCTACAAGACCAACCTGCTGGCCCTGAATGCGGCGATTGAAGCGGCCCGTGCCGGTGAACACGGCAAGGGCTTTGCGGTGGTTGCCGATGAAGTTCGGAAACTGGCGGAACGCAGTCAGACATCGGCCGCCGAGATCACTGAAATGGCGGAGAAGAATGTGAAGATCGCCGAGAGCGCCGGTAAATTGATCACGGAAGTGGTGCCGAAGATTCAGCAAACAGCGGATCTGGTGGAAGAGATCAACGCGGCATCCAGCGAACAGGCCAGTAATGTGGAACAGGTCAACCGCGCCATGGATCAGGTCGACAAGGCGGCGCAACAAAGTGCGGCCTCTGCCGAAGAGCTGGCCAGCACAGCGGAAGAAATGTCCGCCCAGACCGATGAGTTGAAGACCACAGTGGGTTACTTCCGTCTGGCGCAGTAAACCAACAATAACAACGTAAAAGGAAAAAGCCCGCATTGCGGGCTTTTTTTATAACTCTTTATGTGCACCGTCGCAAAACGGCGGCTTGCCGGTCTGCTTGCAACCGCATAACCAAACCGTCTTTTTTTCATCCAGAGTAAATTTTATTGGTTCGAAATCCGTATCCTTGTGGGAGCCGTCACAAAAGGGCTGATTCTTTGATTTACCGCAACTGCACCACCAATAGTCACCGGCTTCAAGTTCCAGACTATAGGGCGCCTTTTGGGCACAAACAGGCTTGGACATGGATTACCTCACTGGTTAAAGGGCTGAACAGCAGATTCAAAACGGCCTTAATCATAGTTGAAGCCGTCGTGATGGACAACGAAAAGCAGGCGGTATATGGTGCAGAAAACTTTATTTTTCCGGGTGAATCGATTGAATAAACTGGAAATAAAACAGCTTGCCATGCCGGCGCTTGGCCCGGTGGATTTTGCTGTAGCGGAAAGCGAGACAGTGACATTGACCGGTCCCTCCGGCAGCGGCAAATCCCTGCTGTTACGCGCCATGGTTGATTTGCTGCCACACAGTGGTGAAGTCTGTTTTGCCGGTCAATGTTGTGAGCAGACCCATCCTGTCATATGGCGTGCACAGATCGGACTGTTACCGGCGGAGAGTTTTTGGTGGAGTGATCGTGTCGGTGATCACTTTCCGCCTTTGTCAGATGAGCAGCTACGCTGGTTTGGCAGGCTGGATTTGGATCGTGCGGTACTGGATTGGCAGGTCTCACGTTGCTCAACCGGCGAACGGCAACGCCTGGCGTTGTTGCGGTTGTTATGTCACGGCCCGCGGGTATTGTTGCTGGATGAGGCGACCGCCAATCTGGATCAGGCCATGACCCTGCAAGTGGAACAGTTAATTAAAACCTATCAACAGCTCAACCGGGCGCCGGTACTGTGGGTCAGTCATGATATGGCGCAAACCGGCCGTATTGCAGACCGGCAACTGCGACTGGGCCGTGATGGACAAATCACCGAGGTTCGCGTATGAATGTGATCCCGTTAAGTGCACTTGATCTCATGGCGGCCGCCGGTCTGGTGATCCTGCTGGCGGTGTTGTCCATGGTGTTACAGTTGGGGCTGGGCAAGCGCATTCTGATTGCTGCGTTTCGCACCACGGTGCAATTATTGTTGATCGGCTATGTGCTCAAGACGTTGTTTGAACGTGCGCAACTTGTCTGGGTGTTGTTACTGGCCATGATCATGCTGAGTGTGGCCGGCTATGAAGTCATGGCGCGTCAGAAGCGCAGCTTCAGTGGTCTCTGGGGCTATGGTCTGGGCACGCTGTCCATGTTTATCTCTTCCTTTACCATTGCGCTGTTTGTCCTGCTGGCCGTTATTAATGTCGATCCCTGGTATACACCGCAATATGCGATCCCGCTATTGGGTATGTTGTTGGGGAACACCATGACCGGTGTAGCGCTGTCACTGGATCGTCTGACTCAGGGGGCATGGGAGAAACGCGGCATGATTGAAGCCCGGCTGATCCTGGGTGAAGACTGGCGAACCGCGATTGGTGAGATCGTGCGCGAGGCGATTCGCGTTGGCTTGATGCCCATGATCAATGCCATGGCGGCGGCGGGTATCGTCAGCCTGCCGGGGATGATGACCGGTCAGATCCTGGGCGGCAGTCCGCCACTGGAGGCGGTGAAATACCAGATCCTGATCATGTTCATGATCGCGGCCGGGACCGGCTTTGCCGGCATGGGAGCGACCTGGCTGGGGGCGCGTCATCTGTTTGATGATCGGCAACGTTTGCGTTTGGATCGACTCAGGGAACAATGATCCACATACAGCAGATGAGTGTTGTCATCCAAAGAGTAAAAAATACCCGCTGTTGAAAAAAATGTGTAACCAGATCGCCGGCAACAGGTGGCCATAGCGATCCCGGAACAGCCCATAGATCAGGCTGGGTATAAATACCCCTGCCGCCCACAACGGCGGATGATAGAAAAAATGCAGGCCCGTAAATATCACCGAGGTGACGATGTTGGGCATGCTTATCTGTCCGAAACGGCGGGCGGTACGGAGCGGTGTTGTCCACAACCAGCCTTGCAGCAAGCCGCGAAACACGATTTCTTCCAATATCGGATAGAGCAGGATCAATTGCAGCAACAGCAATGGGTTATCGGAGAGTCTGCCGCTTGTTGTATCCGTGACGAGATAGAGGCCGAGCCAGAACAGTATGGCCATGGCATGGACAAGCAGAAAGAGTCGGTCAGCGCATAATTGGCGATAGAGTGGCGGCATGGAAGCAGATTATTTCCGGGTTCGGTTTTCTTTCGGGGAAATCCGCATACTATAATAAAAATCAGGCTGAACGAAGGCCTGTGAAATTTTTACCACGGAGCACGCATGGAAGCATGTGGAGGAACTGGAATGAAATACGGCCTTGTATGCAGCATAACCGCAGGAATAATGTTTATAAGTCTCCATGTCTCCGCCGGCCCCATCTATAAGTGGGTGGATGAAAACGGGCAGATCCATTATGGCGAGAAACCCGGCAATGCGTCTGCGCGGCCGGTCCGGGTAAAACCCTCACCCCCTTCCCAAACCAGTCAAACGGAGAGTCAACAGGCCGGTCCGCCTGATCGTGATCGTTTATTACATTCGATGGAACAGGATCGTCTGGCTCGACAGGAAAAAAGGAACAAGGATAAAAAGGATCTGGCTGATCGAAAAAGACAATGTGTAAAGGCGCGGGATACGCTGCAACAGTACACGGCAGCGGCCGTACTTTATGATTTGGATGAGCAGGGTAACCGTGTTCCCTTAAGCGAAGCACAACGACGGCGGGTGATTGCGCAACTCGAAGCCAGGATCAAAACGCATTGCGATTAATAATCTGCCGCAGAGTCCGCAGTGACTCGCTTTAAATCAGGGTTGCTTTTTATTTGCGTCGGCACTGCCGCTTTGATCCTGTACCGAACGGAACAGGTAACCGGCGATGGCGCCGAGTATACCGATGGCTGCCGTGAGCTGTTCGTGAGTGCTCACCACCATCACCAGAATAATGGTGCCGAAGATAATCAGGGTTAAACCGGCGGCGTTCACCACATCCTTGGCGGTGGGGGAGCGTTCTCTGAGAAAGGTCAGCACGATAAGCAGGGTGGCAATGCACAGCACACTGAGTAACAGGATATACCAGAACTCATGCTTGATTAGTAACTCTTTATTTGTCTGGGCGGCGTCGGCAGCGGATTTATCTGCGCTTTTCTTTAGAACTTCTTCATGATCCACCATGCCGGGGAGAGTTTCATTTGCAGCTGCACCCGCCTGCAGCGGCGACAGAATAAACAAGGACAAGACAACGATAAGTATGCGCATGGATGGCGCTCCCTGTTGATTATTGTTTATAGCGATTAAGAATTTCCTGGTAAAAGTCCGCGGCGCTGTAATTTTTTTGCTCCAGCGCCTTGTCGATCCTCTTCTGATACTCGTTCAGCATTCTATCCCGCAAACTGTCATCCGCATTTCTCAGATTGCGTACCGCCTCCTGGATTTTTTCTTCACGGATATCCCGCGTCGATTTGGGGGCGCTTTTGAAACTATCACCGCTGTCGTATTTTTCCAGGGGACCGGCCATGGCGCCGGTCGGCAGCAAACAGACCAGAAAAATGATCAAATGTGGCAAGATTAATCCTTTCATGACTATCCCTTCTGATAAATAGGGCACTGACAGCGAAGACAACCACAGATTCAGACACGCACTCTCTTGTTTAAGAGTACGTCTGAATGCGGTGTTTCGCAAGTTGTGAAAGGGTATGGCTCAGGTTTGGTGGTAGGGTTTGCTTAACTCATGCACCGCATTGACAAAGGCCTCGGCATGGGCGGGGTTTACGTTTTGCTGGATACCGTGGCCGAGGTTGAAGACGTGTCCTGCGCCATTGCCATAACCGGCGAGAATCTCCGCGACTTCCTTGCGAATCCGTTCCGGTGAGGCATACAGGACAGTGGGGTCCATATTACCCTGCAGGGCAACCCGATCACCGACACGCTTGCGTGCATCACCGATGTCGATGGTCCAGTCCAGACCGATGGCATCACAACCGGTGTTGGCAATATCCTCGATCCAGCAGTGACCGTTCTTGGTGAAAAGGATCACCGGCACTTTGCGGCCGTCCGCTTCGCGAGTGAGCCCCGCAACAATGCGCTGCATATACTGGAGTGAAAATGCCTTGTAGTCCCTTGGTGTGAGGATGCCGCCCCAGGTATCAAATACCATGACGGCCTGGGCACCACATTTGATCTGAGCGTTGAGGTAAACAATGATGGTGTCAGTCAGTTTGTCGAGCAATTTGTGCATCAGATCCGGGCGATCGAACATCATGCCCTTTACCTTGGCGAAGTCCTTGGTGCCGCCGCCTTCCACCATATAGGTGGCCAGTGTCCAGGGACTGCCGGAAAAGCCGATCAACGGGACCTTGCCGTTCAATTCGCGGCGAATCATGCTGACGGCGGCCATCACATAGCCCAGCTCTTCTTCCACATCCGGGATGGGCAGACCGTCTACATCGGCGGGACGGGTGATGGGCCGCTCAAAGCGCGGACCTTCCCCCTCTTCAAAGTAGAGGCCCAGTCCCATTGCATCCGGGATAGTGAGGATATCGGAAAACAGGATGGCGGCATCCAGTTCAAAACGCCGCAGGGGTTGCAGCGTCACTTCACAGGCCAGTTCCGGGGTTTTGCACAGATTAAGAAAATTACCGGCTTTTTCCCGGGTGTTTCGGTACTCAGGCAGGTAGCGGCCCGCCTGGCGCATCATCCATACCGGGGTGGCATCAACGGGTTCGCGCATCAGGGCGCGCAGAAAACGATCATTTTTTAGTTCTGACATCATGGACCTCAATTTCAGGGGGGGAAGTATGAAGGACTCTGTTGGTGACAGCAAGACCAAAGGGCGGCGATGGTGGCGCGCCGGATCGACGGCAATACAGTGATAATTCTGTGTTTTTTGGGGATATCTGCGACGACTGCACGATGAGAAGCACCGTGCAGACGGGCATGTGACAGGCGGGCGCAGCTAGATCTTAAAACCGGTCAGCAGTTGTGTCAGATTGGTGGAGAGGCTCAGTAACTGCTTGGCATTTTGGTGATTGTGTTCGGCCCCGGTGACGGTTTGATTGGTGACCTCGACGATCCGGTTGATATTTCGATCCACTTCTTCGGCGACGGAGCTCTGCTCTTCAGCTGCGGTGGCGATCTGGTGGTTCATATCCCGCATGCGTGAGACCATTTCCGCAATCACTTGCAGTGCGGCGTGGGCCTCCTGGCTGATGGTCTCGCTCTCGGCAGCATTTTGGCAACCGGTCTCGATCGTACCCACCGCCCGTTTGGACGCATCCTGCAATTGCTCGATGAATTGCTGGATCTCCTGGGTCGATTCCTGGGTACGGTTGGCCAGATTTCTGACTTCGTCGGCCACCACCGCGAAACCACGACCCTGTTCACCGGCGCGGGCGGCTTCGATGGCGGCATTCAGGGCCAGCAGGTTGGTCTGTTCGGCAATATCCCGAATTACCTGGACCACAGCGCCGATTTGGGTGCTGTTTTCCCCCAGCTCATTAATCACCTGACTGGACTGGGACATCTCCCGATTCAGACGGCTGTTGCTCTCCTTGACGCGTGTGATGAGCGACATCCCCTGATTGGTTTTTTCATCAGCCTCATTGGCGGCCTCGGCGGCTTGCGCGGTGTTTTTTGCCACTTCCTGCACGGTGGCGCTCATTTCGGTAATGGCCGTGGCGATTTGATCGGTCTCAGAACGCTGCCGGTTAATCCCGGCACTGGTATCGGCGGCGACACTGTCCATATCTCTGGCGGCATCACCCAGTTTGGTGATGGTGCCGGCGATCATGGTCATCAGGTTGTGCAGCACGCTGAGCAGATTATTGAACTCCACCACCACATCACTGATTTCGTCATTACCGCTGACAGGCAGGCGGCGGGTCAGATCACCGGTGCCGGTGTTCATATCTTGCAGGGATTTTTTCAGATTCTCCAGCGGCGGCAGGACTTTTTGGCTGATGAGGAATAACACGACGACGGCGCAGAGCACCGAGCCGATGGAAAATCCAAGGATGATGGTTTTGGCCTCACCCATTTCGGCGCGAATATCGTGGGTTTTATTGGTCAGTTTTTGATCCAGTTGTTTGGCGAAGGACTCCAGCTCTTTTGCCAGGAGCAGCGAGACCGCATCCAGCCCGGTGTCAGGGCGTTGCATAATGGCATTACCCGCTTCACGCCCCTCTCCCAGATAGGCTTCGGCCATGGATATACCGATTTCATGCAGGCTGGTGATGCGTTTGATGATGGCTTCAACGCCGGCCGCATCTTGCGGCGAGAGGGAGGCAACCGTTTTCAGGTTGGTGACGGCCTGTTCGTAGTGTTCCCTGGCCTCATTAAAACCATCGCGGTTACCGGTGGCGCTGACATCAGTCAGAAATTGCTGGACCTGGATGATGTGATAGCGTGCCTGCTGGGTGGCCGAAGTGAGGTTAATCAGTTTCTCTTCTGTTTCGGCATCCTCAATGACATCATTGAGCATGAGCCAGGTTGCGGTAATAAATGTGACGGCCACGACGAAGTATCCGCCGATAATGACCAGAAATATTCCCTTAATTGTGATGCGTTTATGTGAACGCGAGTTACCCATACCTTGTCTCTTTTTATGGACGAGTTCTTATAACCAAGGGTTATGCAAAGCAGCTTCGCTTTATATCGGATGATGCGGGTATTTATTAAGTACGCCGAATGGCGGACAGGGGGATGCGGCTCCCCGAACGGGGATATAACCGATTGAAAATAGCTGGAAAAGCACGTCAGAGTCCGGCCGAAGCCGGACACACTATTCAGACGTTCAGATATTCGAGGATTCCTTCCGCCGCTTTGCGGCCTTCGTAGATGGCAGTAACCACCAGATCGGAACCGCGCACCATATCACCCCCGGCAAAGACCTTGGGGTTGCCGGTCTGGTGGGCGAATTCCTGGTGCTGACCGGCGATGACACGGCCGCGTTCGTCGGTGTTGATGCCAAAATCGGCAAACCAGGCAGCCGGGCTGGGACGGAACCCAAAGGCGATGATGATGGCATCGGCCGGGATGATCTCTTCGGAACCGGGGATGGGTTCGGGACGGCGACGGCCGCGCTCGTCGGGTTCACCCAGTTGGGTGGTGACGACCTTGATGCCTTCCACCTTGCCCTTACCGACGATCTCGATGGGCATGGCATTCCATTTGAACACCACGCCTTCTTCTTTGGCGTTGGTCACTTCGCGTTTGGAGCCGGGCATGTTGGCTTCATCACGGCGATAGGCACAGGTGACACTCGCCGCCTTTTGGCGGATGGAGGTGCGGTTACAGTCCATGGCGGTGTCTCCGCCGCCCAGTACCACAACCTGCCTGCCTTCCATGCTGATGTAATCAGCCGGGTCTTTTTCGTAGTTGTGGCAGTGGTTGACGTTGGAAATCAGGAAGTCCAGCGCGGCATAGACGCCGGGCAGGTCTTCGCCGGGGATGCCGGCCTGCATGTAGTCATAGGTACCCATGCCCATGAACACGGCATCGTACTCATCCAGCAGTTTCCGGAAGGGCAGGTCTTTACCGATTTCCGTGTTCAGTTTGAATTCGATGCCCATGCCCTCGAGGATGTCGCGACGGCGTTTGACGATCGCTTTTTCCAGCTTGAACTCGGGGATGCCGAAGGTCAGCAGACCGCCGATCTCGGGGTATTTGTCATAGACCACCGCCTTGACACCGTTGCGGGCCAGTACATCGGCACAACCCAGCCCGGCCGGACCGGCGCCGATGATCGCCACTTTCTTGCCGGTATCCTGAACCTGGGAGAGGTCCGGGCGCCAGCCCTGGGCAAAGGCGGTATCAGAGATATATTTCTCGATGGAGCCGATGGTCACGGCGCCAAAACCGTCATTCAGGGTACACGCGCCTTCACACAGGCGGTCCTGGGGACAGACCCGGCCGCAGATCTCGGGCAGTGAGTTGGTGCGGTGGGACAGTTCAGCGGCGGCGCCGATCTTGCCTTCGGCCACCAGCTTCAGCCAGTTGGGGATGTAGTTGTGAACCGGGCAACGCCATTCGCAATAAGGGTTGCCGCAGGCCAGACAACGGTCAGCCTGTTCGACGGCACGGGCCTCGTCAAAGGCGCCGTAGATTTCACGGTATTCCTGAGTGCGCTCCTCGACCGATTTCTTTTCCGGGTCGTGGCGCTGGAACTGGACGAATTGAAAGTTATTACCCATCTTGTTCTGTTATCCCATAAGCAGTTTGTTATGCCGCGGCTTCGTGCAGGTCTGCCAGCAACGAATCCAGTGCGGCCGCTTTCGGTTTTACCAGCCAGAATTTGCCGCACAGGCTGGAGAAGTCGTCGAGGATCGCCCGGCCGTGTTCACTGCCGGTCTCTTCAACATACTCCGCGATCAGGTCGCGCAGGTGGTGCCGATAGGCCTCCATGTTCTCGGGGGCGATGCGGTGGATGTCCACGTCTTCATTGACGCAATCCACGAAGCTGTTGTCCTCATCCAGCACGTAGGCGAAACCGCCGGTCATGCCTGCGCCGAAGTTCAGGCCGGTTTTGCCCAGTACCGCGACCACACCGCCGGTCATGTATTCACAACCGTGATCACCGATGCCTTCCACCACGGTGGTGACGCCGGAGTTGCGCACGCAGAAACGTTCCCCGGCGAGACCTGCTGCGAACAGCTTGCCGCCGGTGGCGCCATACAGGCAGGTATTGCCGATGATGGTGGCTTCGTTGCTCTTGAAGGCGCTGCCGTGGGGCGGATAGATGACCACCTTGCCGCCGGTCATGCCCTTGCCCACGTAGTCATTGGCATCCCCTTCCAGACAGATGTGCAGACCGCCGGCATTCCAGACGCCCAGACTCTGTCCGGCGGTGCCTTTCAGCTTCAGCTTGACCGGGGCGTCTTCCATGCCCAGGTTGCCGTGGCGTTTGGCGATCTCACCGGAGATGCGGGCACCGATGGAACGGTGGATGTTCTTCACTTCGTATGCAAAGACGCCGCCGCCTTTGGCTTCAATGGCAGGCAGCATATCCGCCACCATCTGTTCGGCCAGCTCACCCTTGTCGAAGGGGGCGTTCTTCGGTGATGTACAGAAGCGGGGTTTGTCCGCCGCGACACCGCCATTACTCAGCAGCGGGGCCAGATCCAGCTTTTGGGTCTTGCTGGTGGTGCCGGCCAGGATCTGCAACAGATCGGTGCGACCGATCAGATCGGTCAGTTGGCGGCAACCCAGTTGGGCCAGCAGTTCGCGGACTTCGCGGGCGATGAATTTGAAGTAGTTCATCACCATGGCGACTTCGCCCTTGTAGTGGTCCATACGCAGGACATTGTCCTGAGTGGCCACGCCGGTGGCGCAGTTGTTCAGGTGACAGATCCGCAGGTACTTGCAGCCCATGGCGATCATGGGGCCGGTACCAAAGCCGAAACTTTCCGCACCCAGAATGGCCGCCTTGATCACGTCGAGACCGGTCTTCAGGCCGCCGTCAGTTTGCAGGCGCACCTTGTCGCGCAGGTTGTTGGCGCGCAGGATCTGGTGGGTTTCGGTCAGTCCCAGTTCCCAGGGACTGCCGGCATATTTCACCGAGGTGATGGGGGAGGCACCGGTACCGCCGTCATAACCGGAAATGGTAATGAGGTCGGCATAGGCCTTGGCCACACCGGCGGCAATGGTGCCCACACCGGCTTCCGCCACCAGCTTCACGGAGACCAGGGCTGCCGGATTGACCTGCTTGAGGTCGAAGATCAGCTGGGCCAGGTCTTCAATCGAATAGATGTCATGGTGCGGCGGCGGTGAAATCAGCGACACACCGGGCTTGCAGTAACGCAGTTCGGCGATCAGATCATTTACCTTGTGACCGGGCAATTGACCGCCTTCACCGGGCTTGGCGCCCTGAGCGATCTTGATTTGCAGTACTTCCGCACTGGCCAGATAGGCCGGGGTTACACCAAAGCGACCGGAAGCCACCTGCTTGATCTTGGAGCGGGTCTTCGTGCCATAACGGGCCGGGTCTTCGCCGCCTTCACCGGAGTTGGAACGACCACCGAGGGTATTCATGGCCTCGGCCAGGGTCATGTGGGCTTCGGGTGAGAGTGCGCCCAGGGACATGGCCGCGGAGTCGAAGCGCATCAGGATATCCTGTTCCGGCTCCACCTCATCGATGGAAATCGGTGTGATATCGTCGCGTACTTTTAACAGGTCACGCAGGGCCAGATGGGGACGGTTATTCACCAGACGGGCGTATTCCTGATAGGTCGCATAGTTGCCGGATTTGACCGCTTCCTGCATGGTGCGTACGACATCCGGGTTATAGGCGTGTTCTTCACCACCATGGACATATTTCAACAGACCGCCCTGATCGATGGTCTTGCGCTTGTTCCAGGCCTGTTTGGCCAACGCCTTTTGATCGTTTTCCAGATCCTCAAAGCCGGCGCCCTGCAAGCGGTTGGTGGTACCCACAAAACACAGGTCGACGACGGCCTGATTCAGACCGACCGATTCAAACAGCTGTGAACCGCGATAGCTGGAGATGGTGGAGATACCCATCTTGGAGGTGATCTTGTACAACCCCTTGTTAATGCCCTTGCGGTATTGCTGGGCCAGGCGGGGTGTGCCGCCGTCACTCACTTCACCGCTACGGGCCATGTCGTTCAGACATTCATAGGCCAGATAGGGATAAACAGCGGTTGCGCCATAACCGATCAGGGCCGCGAAGTGGTGCGGGTCACGGGCCGTGCCGGTTTCGATGACGATATTACAGTCACAACGCAGCCCTTCCTTAATCAGGCGGTGGTGGACAGCGCCGGTGGCCGGCAGGGCATGCACCGGCAGTTTATCCTGTGCAATGGCCCGGTCTGACAGGACCAGTACCACTTTGCCGGCCTTGACGGCGGCCACGGCCTGATCGCAGATCGTCTGGATGGCCTGCTTCAGGTTGCCACTCATGGGGTAATTGATATCAATGCGGGCATGGGCATAGTTGGGATCGTCGATGCTCAGCAACTGGTTGAATTTGCCTTCAGACAGCACCGGCGAATCGACACGCAACCGCACGGCATGGACATCGGATTCATCGAACATGTTTTGTTCGGCGCCAAAGCAGGTCTCCAGCGACATCACCACCTGTTCACGAATGGGATCGATGGGCGGGTTGGTGACCTGGGCAAACTGCTGGCGGAAATAGTCATAGGGTGAACGCACGATGCGTGACAGTACCGGCAAGGGTGTGTCATCACCCATGGAGCCGACTGCCTCCTGGCCGCTTTCAGCCAGCACGCGCATGACCTGATCACGTTCCTCGAAGGTGATGTTGAACATCTTTTGATAGACGCTGTAGGTCGACTCGTCCATGGAGACACCGCTGCCGGTTTCATCCAGACAGGATTCCAGCCGTTTGCACTGGGCATCCATCCATTGCCGATAGGGATGGGCGGACTTCAGGCGATTGTCGATGTCTTCCGGCAGCAGCAATTCACCGCTTTGGGTGTCCACAGCAATCATCTGGCCGGGTTTCAGACGGCCCTTCATGACCACGTCTTGCGGCTGGTATTCATAGACACCGATTTCCGAAGCCAGCGTGATATGACGATCTTTGGTGATCACCCAGCGCGCCGGGCGCAGGCCGTTGCGATCCATGGAGCAGGCGGCATGGCGGCCATCGGTCAAAACGATACCGGCCGGACCATCCCAGGGCTCCATGTGCATGGAGTTGTATTCATAGAAAGCGTGCAGGTCCGGGTCCATGGTCTTGACGTTCTGCCATGCCGGTGGAATCAACAGGCGCATGGCGCGGAAGATATCCATGCCGCCGGCCATCAGGGCTTCCAGCATGTTATCCAGACTATTGGAGTCGGAACCGGTCATGGAGACCAGCGGACGCACATCCGCCATATTGATATGGGGCGACTCGAACTTGTGGCCGCGGGCCACCGACCAGTTGCGGTTACCCTGAATGGTATTGATCTCACCGTTGTGGGCCAGATAACGGAAGGGTTGGGCCAGACGCCACTGGGGCCAGGTATTGGTGGAGAAACGCTGGTGGAACACAGCGGTGGCCGATTCCAGGTTCTCGTTGCCCAGGTCCTTGTAGAACACGGGCAGGTATTCGGGCATGACCAGACCCTTGTAGGAGATCACACTCGAAGAAAGGCTGGGGATATAGAACATGGGATCTTTCGGTTCGATCACCTTTTCGGTGCGGCGGCGGCCTATATATAGGTGACGCTCAAAGGTCACCTGATCCATGCCTGACGGTGCATTGACGAAGATCTGTTCGATGTGCGGCAGGGTCTTGAGGGCCTCTTCACCACAGGCGGAATCATCGGTGGGGACAACCCGCCAACCCTGCACATCCAGGCCTTCTGCCTTGAGTTCTTTTTCCAGTGTCTGGCGTGCCGTTGCCGCCAGGGAGGTATCCTGATTCAGGAATACCATGCCGACTGCATAGAGTTCGGTTAATTTGAAACCTTCAGCATCGGCGACAGCGCGCAGGAAGCTGTCCGGTTTTTTCAGCAGCAGTCCGCAACCGTCACCGGTCTTGCCGTCCGCCGCAATCGCGCCGCGATGGGTCAGGCGTGTCAGTGCGCCAATGGCGGTATCGACCAGCCAGTGACTGGGTTTGCCATCCATATGGGCAATCAGGCCAAAGCCGCAATTGTCCCGCTCAAATTCCGGGCGGTAGAGTCCGCTGTTTGTCAGTTGTTCGTTATTCACAGTCGTTTGAATTCTTTAAAGATTGTCGGCAAAACCACATTGCCGGGCCGTGTTGGATTTCGGCAGGCAAAACGGCCAAGCAGTATACAGTCATGCCGTCAGGGCTTCAATGATTAGGCGGTCAGAGAGTGTGGCCAATTCAGGGTGATTTGCAGGGGACATTGGCGATCATTCAACCAGTCCGGCGCTGTCCTTTGCCGGCAGAGGTTATCGACTCTGATCCATCTCCGTGTGGATAGCGGCGAAGTTACGCAACCAGGGACGTTGTTGTTTGAGTGTGTCGGGTAACGCGTTGATGGCGGCGCGGGCCTGTTGGTTATCAGGGTAATTGCCATAAATCAGTGCATACCATATTTTGCCGTCACGCTTGCTTTGGTAATAGACCACTTTGCCTTGCAGATCATGTTGCCGGATATATTGTTGCAGACTGTCGATGCTGTGGGTGCCAAGTAATTGCAGGGTGAAGTGGGCCGGGTTCTGACTCCAGATCCAGGCTTCATGGGCCTGCAGGTTGTCCAGTTTGGGGAGCGTGCGATTCGTCACAGGCCGGGGCCCGGGTTGTGCGGCTGCGACATGCAGTTGTTCACGAATCGAGGCAAAGGTGCGTGCCCAGGGTTTGTTACGGCGGGCGGCGGCAGGCATGGCTGCCACGGCGGTATCGGCAGCGGTTTTATCCGGGTACGAACCGGACAGCAGGATATACCACTCCTTGCCCTGATGCGTGGTCTTGATGATGTAGCTGTCCTGTTGCAGCCCATGTTGCTTGATGTAGCTCTGCAAGGGTTGTGGTGAGTGGCTGCCCAGTAATTGCAAACTGTAGTGGTTTGCCTGTTGCGCACGAATCCAGTCCAGGGCCTGTTGGTTCTCCTTCTGACCCTCCGTTTGTGGCTTTTTGTCTGCTGAGACGGTTTCGAACAGCAAGGTATTGGAAATACCGCGTTTGGGATCAGTCACCGTCAGTGTCCACTTGTCCGGCTTCTTGCCCGGCGTCAGTTGCAGGCGGATCACTTTGTCGCTTTCAACCCGGTACTGTTTCTTGCCCAGCTGTTTGGTGTTGCCGGTCCAGCCCAGTGTGACACTGCTGTCCCGGGTAAAATTCTTGCCGTGGATCGTCAGTTCTATTTTGCGCAAACCGGTATGGATGGGGCTCGGTTCCAGTTTGCTCAGAACCGGCGTCAGATCTTCTGCCGGTGCAGGGCCGGTGGTTTGTTGAGGTCCCTGTTTGTCATTGGCCGCTATGTTGTCCGGTTTGCCCGTGTCCTGTTGAACGGCCGTCGTCTCTGTTTGTGGTGATTTATCGGCGGGATCAGCAAAGGGACTCTCTTCCGGTTTTTCCGTCTGGTTTTTCGGCATGTATTTTTCAATGTCCGGTTTGGAAGAGAGCACATCATCAAGGCTTTCGCCTTCCAGCAGGCGGTTGATGTTGTTCTGGTTCCATAACAGCAGCAGGATAATCATGCCGAGGATCGTCAACAACGTCTTGCGTAATGCGGAGCGGGGTTTTGTTTCGGTTTCTTCTGTTTCCATTGCCGCGGTTTTTGTGTAGACCTCATCGTCGAAGTCATCATCAGGGGCGGCTGCGCCGACATTGTCATCCAGCGCCATGTGGGCCAGTTCATTGATGCGGGCCGGTACGCCGCCGGACATTTTGAATATCTTGCGAAAGACTTTCGGCGCAAACAGGTTTTCATCAACCACCCCGGCCACCCGCAGGCGGTTATTGATGTATTGAATGGTCTCTTCTTCAGTGAGGGGCTGGAGTTCAATGAAATGGGTCATGCGTTCCACCTGGTTGCGTACCGAGGAGGTTTGCAGGGTCGCTTCAATGCGCGGGTCGGCAAACAGCACCATGTGCAGCATAGGGCCGTCTTCGGCACGCACTTCGGCCAGATGGTAGAGCAGTTCGACGGCATCCTGTGACAATACATCCGCGTCATCGATGATGGTGACCGGCAGGATATCATTGGCATGCAGGCGGGAGAGTTTATCCAGCAGCAGTTCCTGCAATTCAGCGCTGTTGCCCGGCAGGGATTCAAGGCCAAAGCCTTCCGCGATCCGGAACAGCAACAGGTCCATATCCATCATGCTGTTGGCATTGACACGACTGACATGCCAGTTGTCATGAGCGGACTTGAGGTAGTGTTGCAGGAGGGCCGTTTTACCCATGCCCTCATCACCGGTGACCAGCAACAGCATGTCGCTGTACTGGGTCATGTGGACCAGCATGTTGGTCTGTTGGTTGATCTCACCGGTGGGATAAAAGAAACGTTCATCCAGCGTGGAGGCAAACGGCGGTTCGTTCAGGCCGTAGTGTTCCAGATAGGCCGGTTCCAGGCGGGTCAGGGTTTCGGTGCTGTAGTCATTGATCATGCGCCGAGTTCCTGACCGTGGGTAAAGACCACCCGATAGCCGCGCTGGATCTGGGCGTCGCGCACACTCATGCAGGCGTTGACAGCCTGTTCGAGGGTGGCAAAGTGATCCTGCTTGACCCGACCGGGTGAACCCTGTTGACCCCACTCACGCACCAGCGTCCAGCCATCGATCAGGTCTTCCTGAATATTCAGCTGGTAGTAGCGTGGCGGCTTGTCAGCCATGGCCTGTGTCTGCATGTAGATCCGCATAGGGCGTATTATTACAACAAGTGTTGAGCAAATCCCATTCCGTTTCAGACCCCTTTGTCTGTCCACACAGTATAGATGATTCTGTGAAATTGTTTATCAAATTCAGTGAGTTGTGGTGGATGACGGCGGCGGGCGGGCCGTCCTCAGGTCAGTTCGGCGGGGTTAAAAATGCGTTCGTATTCGGTAATCGCAAAACGATCCGTCATGCCGGCGATGTAATCGGCAACCGCCCGCGCCCGGCCGCTGTCGCCGTGTTGTTCCGCATACTGCCGGGCAAAGGTCTGGTGGTCATGGGGCAGCAGGCCGATGTCATTGAGAAAGGCGTCGAACAGGGCGCTGAGGATCCGGCTGGCCTTGCTGGTCATGCGATGGACCCGGTAATGGCGATACAGATTGTGGCGCAGGAATTGTTTCAGTTCGTGGTTCATGTCACGCATCGCCTCACTGAAACCGGCTGTCGGTTGGGACTGCCGGCGAATCTCGTCGATGTTTGCCGGTTTGAGTTGCGCCAGTTGCCGGCGGGTCGTGTCGATGAGGTCAATGGCGGTGACATTGATCATGCGGCGAATGATCTCGTGGGTCATGCGCCGTTCCGCCAGTTCCGGATAGGTTTGCTTGACCTGGGTGTATTGCGCATCGAACAGTTTGATCTCACGCAGTTGTTTGATACTGAGCAGGCCGGCGCGCAGGCCGTCATCCACATCGTGATTGTTATAGGCAATCTGGTCCGCCAGATTGACGATCTGTGCCTCCAGCCCCGGTTGATGTTTGTCAATGAAGCGTTGTCCCACATCACCCAGCAATTTGGCATTGCTCAGTGAACAGTGTTTGAGAATACCTTCCCGTGCCTCGAAGGTCAGGTTCAGGCCGCGAAAGGCGGCATAGCGTTCTTCCAGTTCATCCACCACACGCAGGGACTGCAGGTTGTGTTCGAAACCGCCGTACTCTTTCATGCAGGCGTTCAGGGCATCCTGTCCCGCATGGCCGAACGGGGTGTGGCCCAGGTCGTGGGCCAGGGCGATGGTCTCCGCCAGATCTTCATTCAGTTGCAGGATACGGGCGATGGAACGACTGAGTTGGGCGACTTCAATGGAGTGGGTCAGGCGGGTGCGAAACATATCCCCTTCGTGATTCACAAAGACCTGGGTTTTGTACTCCAGACGACGAAAGGCGGCGGAATGGATGATGCGATCCCGATCCCGCTGGTATTCAGTGCGATAAACCGGTTTGTCTTCAGCGACACGTCGACCACGGGAATGTTGTTCCTGAGCGGCGTAGGCGGCGAAATCGGGCATGGATGATCTCAGGCTTCCGCCAGGGCGCGATGCGCCTCGATGGTTTCACGCAACAGTGCGGTGTCGTAATCACCGGTCACGACGGCATCGCCGATGGCCTTGAGCAACACCAGATTGATCTTGCCGTCGCGGACCTTTTTATCCACGGCCATGTGTTCAAGAAAGTGGTCGTAGTCCATGTGGGCGGGGGCGCGCACCGGCAGGGCGGCGCGGTCGATTATATCTTCAGTGCGGTGCAGGTCCTGTTCACTGATCCAGCCCAGCCGCATGGAGAGGTCGGCGGCCATCAACATACCGGTGCCGACGGCTTCACCGTGCAACCACTTGCCGTAACCACAGCCCGCCTCAATGGCATGACCGAAGGTATGCCCCAGATTGAGCAGGGCGCGGCGGCCGCTCTCTTTTTCATCCGCCGCCACTACCTCGGCCTTGTCCCGGCAGCTGCGTTCAATGGCATAGACCAGCGCATCATTGTCACGCGCCATCAGTTTAGCCATATTGCTTTCCAGCCAGACAAAGAACTCGGCATCGCCCAGCAGGCCGTACTTGATGATCTCCGCGATACCGGCACTCAGCTGGCGATCATCCAGCGTAGCAAGGCTGGTGGTGTCAGCGATCACGCAACGGGGTTGGTGGAAGGCGCCAATCATGTTCTTGCCCAGCGGATGGTTCACACCGGTCTTGCCGCCGACAGAAGAGTCGACCTGGGACAACAGGGTGGTGGGGATTTGAATGAAGTCCACGCCGCGTTGATAACTGGCGGCGGCGAAGCCGGTCATGTCGCCGATCACACCGCCGCCCAGGGCCAGCAGGGTGCAGCGACGATCAAAGCGTTTTTCCAGCAGACCGTCGAAGATTCGGTTAAGGATATCCAGGTTTTTATATTGTTCACCGTCGGGCAGGATGACGGTCTCACAGGTGAAATCCCGCAGCCCGGCCAGCGTTTTTTCCAGATAAAGCGGAGCGACGGTTTCATTGGTGACCACCATGACCTGTTGGCCGCGAATATGGGGGGCGAGCAGTTCAGCCTTGCCAAGCAGATCTGCACCGATATGGATAGGGTAGCTGCGTTCGCCGAGATCAACGTGTAGTGTTTTCATCGTCATTTTTATATTGTGGTCGTTTAGCTCTCTATTATATACACCACAAGAGACAGGATGAGAGCGATCAGGCCTGATTTTTCAGCTTTTTAATGATCTTGCCGGCAATTTTCTTCGGATTACCGATGCCGGTATCAATAATGATGTGGGCAACCTCGCGATAGAGCGGATCACGCTCTTCCAGCAGGGACTGCAATTTGGCGCGTGGGTCGGCGGTTTGCAGCAACGGGCGGTTTTTGTCATGCCGGGTTCGTTCCAGCAGATCCTCCAAAGCGGCCTGCAAATAGATCACCGTACCCCGTTCATGCAGGTATTGGCGGTTGGCTGCATTGATTACGGCGCCACCGCCGGTGGCCAGCACGATATTTTCCTGTTGGGTCAGTTCATCGATTATGGCCGTTTCCCGCTTGCGAAAACCGGCCTCGCCTTCAATCTCAAAAATCACCGGTATCTTTACACCGGTAACGGCCTCGATCTCATGGTCGCTGTCGATGAATTGCAGGCCAAGCTGTTTCGCCAGGTGCTTGCCGATCGTGGTTTTGCCGGCCCCCATGGGGCCGACGAGGAAAATATTCATGACGGAAGGATAAGATGCTTTATTCGCAAACGATGATTTATCCACAATACCACTGGCGGTGTAGCGTCTGTAACTGCTATGGGCAGGTGAAACTTGTGGATGCAGTCGCTGCAGAATCTGCATTGGCAACAAAGTCTATAGTTGCAGTTTCACCCGCCGCACCTGTACAGACAACCGCGATTTCGCAAATTCCATATTCACCCAAAAGTGATGTGTCATCAGTAACACAGGTGCTTGTTGCCGCACCATCGACTGTTACGACACCACTGTCTGATGAAGACGCTGTAATGGTCATGTAGGGAAGAAGCAGAAATTCCTTATCGGTCAGGGTGAGTCTGATATTCGCGTTGCCACCCAGTGTTGTCGGGTTTGCAGATAGTTGCAGGTCCTTGATGGCGGCAAAGGCAAAACTGCCGTCAATAGTGGCAACGGAATTATCTGAGGACCGTGCAATGATAAAGACATCGGCAGAGCCGGTGACATCATATCGGGTATCGCCTGCGATACTGCCGACGAAGATGGTATCCGGTCTGGCGGGGTACTCAATGCGAAACTTGCCGATTCCGCTGATATCCGTTTTTGTAAAGGCCCCCAGTTTTTTTGTTGGTTCGTCAGGATCAATACCGTTGATTTTAACTCCGATATCCGAAGAGCCGATGAGATACGTGGTGGTGCCTGCCGCATACTTGCCCGGATAGACCTGGCTGTAACTGGACGTAGTGGTGATCGTGTTGGCGGTGATCGATTTGATGAATCTGACCTTGTCAGCCGGATCGGCATTATTGACCAGAAGCACAATGTCATTGGCTTCGATATAACGGTCAGAAAAATCACGGATGACTTTTGCCGTATTGAAAAAAGTTGCAGAGCCATCTGCCAAAGTGGGATTGGCATCGGTGATTACTGCTCCTGTGATATTGTCCAGCAAACCGAATGCCTTGATAGTGTCAATGGCATCCAGGTGAATGATACTTCCCTTGGGTGGCGGGTTGCCGTTTCGGTCGGTGACCAATACCGCACCGCTCATGCTGTAAAAGCCACCGGCTTCACTTTGCAGTTTGGTAATGGCTTCACTGTTTGGATAGCTGATTTCGATATTGTATTCACCGGTTATTTGGCCGGCGCCGATACCGTCACCGGTGAATCCACCACCGCCGCCACCGCAGCTTGTCAGTCCAAACAGCAGGCCGCTGATGAGGGTTGTCGATAACAGGATTTGATTGTTCTTTTTCATGGGTGATTCTCCGAATCAAACTGCATTTTGTTTGCTCAACGTCGGCCTTGATTAAAACGCCTTGACGTCTTTCAGGATCTTCGGTGTCACGAAGATCAGCAATTCATTTTTCTCGTCTCTTTCACGGGTCTGACGGAACAGGGCGCCCACCAGCGGCAGGTCACCGAAGAAGGGGACGCGGTCCACTTCCTTGCTCTTGATCTGTTCATAGACACCACCCAGGACGATGGTTTCGCCGTTACTGACCAGTACCTGGGTCTGTACTTCACGGGTGTCGATACTGGGCACACCGCCGAAGATTTGGCCCACACTGTCCTTGTTTACTTTCAGGTCCATGATGACGCGGTTATCGGGAGTGATCTGCGGGGTTACTTCCAGACTGAGCACGGCCTTTTTAAACGAAATGGAGGTGGCGCCGCTGGATGTTTGTTCTGCATAGGGAATTTCCACACCTTGTTCGATGAAGGCTTTGTGGGCATTGGCGGTGACCACCCTCGGGTTGGAGACAATCTTGCCTTTGCCTTCCAGTTGCAGGGCGGAAAGTTCCAGGTCAATCAGTGTATTGCTGCCCAGGACCGCCAGTGCCAGGGAAGGGACGTTGGTGCCTGCCACCGGCAGGTTGACATTCAACCTGTCAGAGGTGACCGGATGTACATTGACCGGGAACGGGCTGCCGGTATTCAGGATATTGGTTTGCGCCTCGAGTACGGTCGCATTGGTGGACGTGGTGTTGCCGGAGTAGACCATCAGGCCGTCCGCACGCTCTCTGTTACCGCTGACGCCGAACTTGACACCCATATCTCTGGAAAAATCGTCATTGGCAATCACGACCCGGGATTCGATCAAGACCTGCTTGACCGGGACATCCAGTTCTTCAACCAGACGGCGGATGGCGACAATGCGTTCGTCCACATCGGTGATCAGTAATTTGTTGGTGCGACCATCCACCGAGATACTGCCGCGCTCCGACAGCATGGAGGCCGAACTGGACTTGACCAGTTCGGACAACTCGCCGGCCTTGGCGTAGTTGACCTGAATACTTTCGCTGACCAGCGGCGCCAGTTCTTCAATTTGACGACTGGCCTCCAGTTCAACCTTTTCCTGGGCGGCAATTTCCGCCGACGGGCCGATCATCATGACATTGCCGGTCTCGCGTTTGGACAGGCCTTTGGTCTTCAGGATGATGTCCAGAGCCTGATCCCAGGGAACATTTTTCAGACGCAGGGTCAGGCTGCCGGAAACCGAGTCACTGGTGACCATGTTGGTACCGGTGAAGTCGGCGATCAGCTGCAGTACGGCGCGTACTTCAATATTCTGGAAGTTGAGCGACAGGCGCTCACCCTTGTAACCGAAGCGACGTTTCTTTTCTTCGGCCTTTTTATCGACCACGATGGGTTTGATGTCGATGGTGAACTGGTTGTCGGTTTGGTAAGCGATGTGATCAAAGCGGCCTTTGGCATCGACCACCAGGCGGGCATCAGCACCTTGCCGGAAAGCATCAACCGTTCTCACCGGGGTGGCGAAATCCAGCACATCAAGCCGTCTTTCCAGCTCTTCCGGCAAGCGGGCGTTTTGCAGGGTAACCATCACCGAGTTGCCCCGCTTGTTCATATCGATGGACGTGTTGGGGTCGCTCAGCGTGACAACAATGCGCCCCTCGCCGTGATCGCCGCGTCGAAAATCAATGTTTTGTATCGCTTTGCCGGATGATGTCGGGGCGGATGTCGTGGTCTTGCGTTGCGCGGGTTCAACAGCGGCAGTGCTTTGTGTGGCATTCAGGGTGACAATAATGTCATTGCCGTCAATCCGGGTCTCATAGTTGACGAGACGGGTCAGATTGATCACGACACGGGTGCGACCCCCTGCCTCAACGGCGGTGACACTGCGTGCGGCGCCGACACCAATGGTTTTACTCTTGCTGGCCAGGCGGCTTTTGGTATTGGGAAAGTCGAGGGCGATGCGCGCCGGGTTGTCGATGGTGAAGCTGCCGGGTTCGCTGGCCGGACCGGACATCTTGAGTCGTAACTGAACCGTATCCCCCGGCAGTGTGCTGTAGCTGATGGCATCCAGCGTGTTGGCGTTGGTATCCAATACCGCAGCCATGGCCGGATTGACCAGCAACAGGAAGGGTAAAAGCAGGAAGCGACGCATGGATGAACGGATGCCACCGTGGCGCCTGACTGATTTATAATTTGTTGTGCTCATCATACTAATCTCCATAAGAGCATTATTCGCTTAACACAAGCGAGGCTTCTCTGTCGACCCATCCCCCGTTACCACTGGGTATGATCTCAACCAATTTGATATTTGATTCGGAAATCGAAACAATTTTTCCGTAATTTTTGCCAAGGTAATTACCAATCTTGACCCGGTAAATGGCACTGTCCGGCGCCGCGATCAGCCCCCAGCGTACACCGCTTTTTTCCAGATGACCGACGAAGGTCAGCGAGTCCAGCGGATATTGTTCCAGTGGTTCGCGCTTGCGTGTTGTCTTCGTTGGGTTCGGTCCGGGCGCGATGGTCTCCTGTACATAGGGTGTAAACGGGTTGCGCAGTTCCTTGGCGTCATAGGTAAATGCGGCATAGGGTTTGACTTCAGGCAGTGAATCAATGCGACCTTTTTGCGAGGTCTTTACCTCTTCAATGAAGGATTCAAGATCGCCATAACGCCCGCCGCTGCACGCGGTGAGCAACAGCAGCACGCAGGCGGCGAGCGCTGTGGCGGGGCGACGCCCGCCGGTGATAGTCAAATTGTAAACTGACCTATTCCTGTACATCGGTTACCTCTTCCGGCTATAGATAAACACGGTCATCTGCGGCCCTTGTTTTTCTTTTTGTCACGCTCTGCAGCGCGATTTGCGGCAATTTCCTTTGGATCAAGGTAGCGATAGGTTTTTGCGGTCATGCTCATGGTGAGTATGCCGTTGGTCTTTTCACTCTTGATCTCGATATCGTGCAGGGTGACGATACGCGGCAGGGCGGCGACGCCACTGACAAAATTCCCGAACTGGTGGTAATCACCTGTCATGCTGATCTTGATGGGCAGTTCGGCATAGAAATCGACAAATTTTTCCTTCTCCGGTTTGAACAGGGTGAACTCGACACCGCTGGACAGCCCGGTCTGGGAGATATCAACCAGCAGATCATCCACCTCGGATTTGCTGGGCAATTGTCGCAACATGGCGCCGAAGGAATCTTCCATATCCTTTAACTGGGCTTTGTAGGCATCCAGGTTGACGGCTTTCATGTAGTTGGTGCGGAAATCATTTTTCAATTTCTGTTCGTATTGTTCCACACCTTCCAGTTTGGTTAATTGTCCTGACAGATCGATGAAGTAACCCAGGATCAGGATCAGGAGGCAGACGATAGCAACAAAGGCGACCTTGCCTGCCACGGGCCAGGAGCCCATGTTGTTAAAATCAATATCATTCAGATCGATATCTTTCATTTGTTGGCCTGTTGCTTTTTCTGCTCTTTCTCGTTGTCACTTTGTGCCAGCTTGTTCATTTGCTGGGCCTGTAAGATAAATGAGCGTGTTCCGTCCTGGCCGGCGGCTTTTTTGTCATCGGTTTTGATGATACTCAGCTGTGGATTCCCCAACCACTCCGAGGTGTCGATGTTGCGCATGAAGGCCGAGACGCGGGCATTGGACTGGGCTATTCCCTCAATGGTCAGTGCTTTTTCGACCTGCTTGAAGCTGGTCAAATGCACGCCTTCCGGTATGCGTCTGGCCAGTTCATCAAACAGGTGGACAATCTCGGGGCGGTTTTCCTGCAGACGCTGAATAATCTTCATGCGGTCCAGCAGGTTCTTTTTGCCCTTTTCAAGATTGCTGATCTCAGTGAGTTGTTGATTCACGATATTAATCTGCTGTTGCAGATAGGCGTTACGGGCGTTTTGGGTGCTGATCTGGCGCGAGATCTCCAGATGGACAGCCAGGATGATCAGCAACATCAGAACCACGGACAATCCGGTGATGGTCAGCAACTGTCTTTGCTGTTCTTCGCGGCGTTCCTGACGCCAGGGTAGCAGGTTAATATGTGCCATCAGTCGAAACTCCTCAAGGCCAGCCCGCATGCGATCATCAGTGAGGGGGCATCATTGGTCAGGCTTTGGGCCTTGACCCTTGAAGCGATGGTCATGTTGGTGAACGGGTTGGCGATGGATGTTTGCACCCCCAGTTTGTTGGCAATCATATCATCAATGCCGCTGATCATGGCACTGCCGCCGGCCAGGATAATATGGTCCACGCTGTTATAGGCGGCGGATGAGAAAAAGAATTGCAGGGAACGACTGACCTGCTGTGTCATGGCCTCTTTAAAGGGTTCCATGACTTCCGGCACATAGTTATCCGGCAGGCCGCCCTGACGCTTGGCCATGCCCGCTTCCTCATAGGACAAACCGTATCGACGCTGAATTTCTTCGGTCAGTTGTTTGCCGCCAAAGACCTGTTCACGGGTATAGATGGTTTTCATGTCGTGCAGGACATTCAGGGTGGTCATGGTGGCGCCAACATCGACAATGGCAATGGTCTGGTTGAAACCCTGATCCGTTACCTGTGATGAGATCAGGTGAAAGGCGTTTTCCATGGCATAGGCTTCGACGTCGATCACCCGTGGTTTCAGTCCGGCCAGTTCAATGGCGGCGACACGGACATCGACATTTTCACTGCGTGAGGCGGCCAATAACACTTCCACGCGCCCCGGGTCATTTTCGGACGGCCCCAGCACTTCGAAATCGAGATTTACTTCTTCCAGGGGATAGGGAATATATTGGTCAGCTTCCAGTTCGATCTGCTGCTCCAGCTCATCGGTGGAGAGATCAGCCGGCATGGGAATAATCTTGGTAATGACCGCCGAACCCGCTACGGCAGCGGCGGCGTGTTTGCATTTGGTGTTGGAGCGTTTCACAGCCCGTTTGATGGCTTCGCCCACGGCTTCGACATCGGAGATATTCTTCTCGATAACAGAGTTGGGCGGCAGGGGCTCAACGGCATAGCTTTCGACCCGGTAACGGTCCCCGCTCTTGCCAAGCTCAAGCAATTTGACCGCCGTCGAGCTGATATCCAGCCCCACCAGGGGAGGGGAACTGGGGACAAAAAGGTCGCTAAATGCCATTTTTCTCTTTAATCTCTTATGGTTACATGGACTTTATGTATAATTACATTAACTACCACTGTCAACTATAGGTCAACTAAAAGATAATTACAATTCGTATGGTGCAATGCAGATCATCGCTCTATACTTGCAGGGTCGCGCAAGAGAATAATAAAACTGCCCGAAATCGTTATAATAATTATTTGTTTGTCTGATACTTGTGACCATACCCGCAAAAAGCCGTTTTCAACGATTCCTGATCTTTAGCCGTAAAGTTACGCTGATGGGCGTGACTGCACTGGTGGTCTTTACCATGATCATGCTTCCCTTCCTGCCGGATATTGATACCCTGCGGGATGTCCGTTTACAGGTGCCCCTGAAGGTCCTGGCCCAGAACGGCGAGCTGATCGCAGAGTTTGGTGAGAAAAAACGCTCACCTCTCAATTATAACGACTTTCCCCCTATGTTGATCAAGGCTATTTTGGCGGCGGAGGATTCCCGTTTCTTCGAACACCCCGGTGTGGATTATCAGGGCATCCTGCGAGCGGTCCTTTCGCTGGTTCGCACCGGTGAAAAGGCCCAGGGCGGCAGCACGATTACCATGCAGGTGGCCAGAAACTTCTTTTTGAGCCGGGAAAAAACCTTCTTCCGCAAATTCAACGAAATTCTGCTGGCATTCAAAATTGAGAGCAAGCTCTCCAAAGAAGAGATCCTGGAACTCTATTTAAACAAGATATATCTGGGCAAGCGGGCCTATGGGTTTGCCTCTGCTTCCCTGATTTATTACAACAAACCGCTGGCTGAGCTGGAACTGCACCAGTTGGCCATGCTGGCCGGTTTGCCCAAGGCGCCGTCACGCTATAACCCGGTGATCAATCCGCGCCGCGCCACCATTCGGCGGAATTATGTGCTGGGGCGGATGCTGGACCTCGGTTTTATCAATCAGGAGCAACAGGTTGATGCCGTCGATATGATCGATAACGCCAGTGTTTACGGTCTGGCGGTGGAAGTCGAAGCCCCCTACGTGGCGGAAATGGTGCGGGCCGAGATGTATAACCGGTTCGGCAAGGATGCCTACACCATCGGCTACAAGGTCTACACCACGGTCAGGGCGGACACCCAGACAGCGGCCAATGAATCCTTGCGTCAGGCCCTGCTCGACTATGATCGACGTCATGGTTATCGCGGGGTGCTGGGTAATATCGATCTCTTTAAAATCGACGAGTCTGCCGCGCAGGAGCCGGACGACGCGGAGGAAGAACTGGGACCTGTCAAAGGTCAGTTTGAACTGGATCTCTGGGGTATCGATTGGGAGAAGTATCCGAAAGTCGGCAATCTGGAACCGGCTATTGTTGTTGCCATGGAGGATCAGGAGGTTTATGCCTGGACACCTTCAAACCGAATGGCCTACATCCCCTGGAAAAAGATGGACTGGGCGCGTCGTTTCATCTCTGATCACAGTGTTGGACCAGAGCTGAAAAAAGCCGCCGATATTCTCAAGGTGGGTGACATTATCATGGTCACCGAGGCGGACAAGGACGGTTGTTCCTGGCTGGCCCAGGTGCCTGTTGTCGCCGGCTCATTGATTTCCCTGCGTCCCCAGGACGGCGCCATCCTGGCCATGATCGGCGGTTTCGATTATTTCTCCAGCAAGTTTAATCGAACTTACCAGGCCAACCGTCAACCGGGTTCCAGCTTTAAACCCTTTATCTATTCTGCTGCACTGGATAAAGGTTTTACCCCCGCCAGTATCATCAATGATGCCCCGGTCGTATTTGATGCCCCCGGTCTGGAAGATACCTGGCGGCCGGAAAACTACAGCGGCAAGTTCGATGGCCCGACGCGGATGCGCGAGGCTCTGATCAAATCACGTAATCTGGTCTCTATTCGTCTGCTGCGTTCGATTGGTATCGGTTATGCCGTGAATTATGCCCGTCGGTTCGGCTTTAAACGTCCGGCCCTGCCCCGTGACCTGTCACTCTCACTGGGCAGTGGCACCCTGACACCGGTGGAACTGGCCACCGCCTACGCCGTGTTTGCCAATGGCGGTTTTAAGGTTGAACCCTATTTTGTCGACCACATCGTTGGGCCCGATGGCAAGATCCTGGAAATGACCAATCCGGTTCAGGTCTGCGTGAAGTGCGTGGAAGAAGAAGAACGCAAGCAGGCAGAACAGGAAGCCGCCCTGGCGGCACAGAAAGAGGCCGAAGAGCGGGCCGCCAAAGAGGCGGACCGCAAGGAACGGGAAACAGAGCAGAACAAGACCATTATTGATCCGTTACTGGAGCCCACCGAGGCGACCCCGGTTACTGAGCAGCGATCTACACAACCGGAGGTCATCACGGTCCTGTCCGATGATGCGGTACAGCAGGCCAAGGAAGAAGATGTGGTCGAAACGCCGCCGGAAGATATTGCATTGAACACCGGCAAGGGTGATGCCCTGCCGCTGTGGTTGAGCCAATCGGGTGAAGTGATCCCCTTCCAGGGACCGATTCCGGTGAAGACGGCGCCGCGCATTATGAAGCCGCAAACCAATTTCCTGATCAACTCCATGATGCGCGACGTCATCCGGGAAGGTACCGGCAAGCGCGCGCTTTCACTGGGCCGCAAAGATCTGGCGGGCAAGACCGGTACAACAAACGATCAACGGGATGCCTGGTTCTCCGGCTTCAACGGTGACGTGGTCGCCATTGCCTGGGTCGGCTTCGACAGCCCCCGGCCGATGGGCGCCAGGGAGACCGGTGCAGGCGCAGCCCTGCCCATGTGGGTTGATTACATGAAAGTCGCCTTGCGCAACAAACCGGAAACCGAGTTTATCCAGCCACCGGGCATTGTCTCGGTGCGCATTGACAGAGAAACCGGCAAGCCGGTGAGTGCCGGAGCGCCCAATGCCATGTTCGAATTCTTTATGGCTGATCAGGTGCCGGATGCATCGGACAAGCCCGCTGACGGTGAACCTTCCACACAGGATGGGACAGGTATACAACAGTTGTTCTAGAGGTCGTCTCAGGATGACTGCGCCCGGTGAGATGGCGTCAGCGTTGAGACCGTTTCTGGTTTGGTGAAAATCAACTATTATGAAATCTGACAGGCCTCTGAATTGAAGCGCTGGAATGGGAAATCGTAATCACCATAATGAAAAACAGATGCGTATTTTGTTGGCTCAGGCCGCAGCGCGTATTCTGGTCGAAAGCGGCAGCCAGGACTTCTTAACCGCCAAACGCAAGGCCGCCCTGCATCTGGGCGCGGTGGATACCCGCAATATGCCCAGCAACGCGGAGATCGAGCAGGCCCTGATTGAATACCAGCGGATCTTCCGTGCCGACACCCAACCTGTGTTTCTGAAAAACCTGCGGCTGGAAGCCATCCGCGCCATGGAGTTTTTCAATCCATTTCGCCCGCGTCTGGTGGGGCCTGTGCTGCATGGCACGGCCGATGAACACACTCCCATAACCCTGCATCTGTTTGCACGTACCAGTGAGGAGGTCGGGTTGTTTTTAATGGACTATCACGTACCGTATAAACTGCATGACAAACGGTTGCGACTGGGGAATGACCGGCAGCAGGAATTTCCCAGCTATCGGTTTATGGCCGGTCAGATCCAGATTGAAGCGGTCATCTTTCCCTCAGAAAAGCCCACCGCGCCACTCAGCCCGGTGGACGGACGCCCCATGCGTCGCGCCGGCATTGCCGAGATCGAGCAGTTACTGGAAGAGTTTCAGGTACCCAGTTGCGGGTAATGGGCCGGATAAGGGATGCGAGCCACACCTGTCCCGACCGCCGCCCGTGCAACAGCAGGCGGGATGTAATCCTTCAGTCGCGGATCGAAGGGTGTGGGGATGATGTAATCCGGTCCGAAACACAGCGAGCCCTTCTTCTTGCCATAGGCCTTTAATACCGAATCCGGCACCGGGGCATGGGCCAGTTGGGCCAGGGCATGAACCGCCGCCACCTGCATATCAATGTTGATCCGACTGGCCTGGACATCCAGTGCGCCACGGAAAATAAACGGGAAACCCAGCACATTGTTCACCTGATTGGGATAATCACTGCGGCCGGTGGCCATGATCACATCCTTGCGCACGGCGTGAACCTCGGCCGGTGTGATCTCCGGGTCCGGATTGGATAGAGCGAAGACCACGGGATGGTCCGCCATGGACTTGATCATCGCCTGACTGATCAGGTTGGGACCTGATACACCAATTACGACATCGGCGCCGTGCATGGCGTCTTCCAGCGTGCGGGCACCGGTATCATTGGTGAACTCTTCCTTGTAGATATTGATGTCTCCCCGACCGTGGTACAACACCCCCTTGCGGTCGATCATCACGATGTTGTTTTTCTCTGCGCCGAGGCGTACCAGCAGGCGCATGGAGGCGATGGCGGCGGCACCGGCACCCAGACAGACAATCCGGCTCTCGGCCAGTGATTTGCCCTGTAATTCCAGCGCATTCAACAGGCCGGCAGAGATGATGATCGCGGTGCCGTGCTGGTCATCATGAAAGACCGGGATATCCAGCCGTTCGGTCAGGACGCGCTCGATCTCAAAACAATAAGGCGCCGCGATATCTTCCAGATTGATCCCGCCAAAGGTGGGCGCGATGTGGGTCACGGTATCGATAAAGGCGTCAGTCGTGGGGGCATCCACTTCGATATCAACCACGTCAATATCGGCAAAACGCTTGAACAGTACCGCCTTGCCTTCCATCACCGGTTTGCCGGCCAGCGCACCCACATTGCCCAATCCCAGCACGGCGCTGCCATCGGTGATCACCGCCACCAGATTACCCTTGGCGGTGTACTGATAGGCCGCCTGTGGATCGGCAGCGATGGCCCTGACCGGGGCGGCAACACCAGGGGTATAAGCCAGACTGAGTTCTTCCTGGGTTTCACAGGGTTTGGTGATCAGGGTTGCCACCTTGCCGGGACTGGGTTCGGCGTGATATTTCAGGGCCTTTTCGGCATGGCTTTGTGTATCCGGTTTTTCTGACATGATCGTTCTTTTATTTGGTCTGTAAGGGTTTGCCGTCCACCTCCAGGGCAGCCGGGTGTTTTATCTGCATGACGAGCTGGTTTTTGTATTCACTGAACCAGCCTCGGGCGAGGATCTGCCGGCCTTGCAGGGCTTTGAAGTCTACACCATTGAAATACCCAAGATCACTGCGCTTGATACGAATCGCTGTTTTCCCTTCCAGGTTTAACCAGACAGAGGCCCGACTTTGACCGATTCGTCCGACTGTGCCCCGGAGCAGCCGGTAGCCGGCTTTTGTCTCTGTTACTTGCCCGGCGGCAAGCGGCTGGAACTGTGGCAGGGACCAGAGGCCGCGTTGATGGGTGCGGGCCTCCTGTTCCGCTGCGAGATAACAGGACCAGTGCCGGATATTTGGTGGAATGGTCAGTGTCAGGCCGTGGCCCCGGCGCAGTAACCACTCACTGACATTCAGGCCGTCCGGCAAATAGACATGGGCCAACATACGGCCGTAGCGATCATGCTTTTTTTCACCCCAACGCAGTTTGATCTGCTGTGAACCCAACAGGCCCCTCAGGGCCGCACGCGCTTCTGTTGCCCAGAGTTCGGCCGGTCGATCTTCGCGGGCCAATTCAGGTGTATTCACGCCGATGATGCGCAGTTTGCGACCATCAGCAAGGTGCAGGGTGTCGCCATCCTGGACTTTTGCAACGCTGACGGTTTCATCAAACTGCCCGCTGTGGCAATCGCTGGCGGCCTGCAAGGCGGTGTTGCCGCCCGCCACACCGATGGCGATGAGCAAAAGGCGGGCATAAAAAAAGGCGTCATGCTGAGACGCCTTTTTCGCGGATGTCAGGGATGACATCTGTCTTATTTCATACCGTACTTCTGACGGAACTTGTCTACACGACCGGCGGTGTCGACAATCTTCTGCTTGCCGGTGAAGAAAGGGTGGCATTCAGAACATACTTCGATGTTCAGATCATGACCGACGGTTGAACGTGTTTTGAAGCTGTTGCCACAGCTGCAGTTAACCGTGATATCGGCGTAATTGGGGTGAATCTCTGCTTTCATGGAATATTCCTCAAACTTGGTTGGTGCCGCCACCTGGTCCCAGCGCCAGGCACCGCACGAGAGCCGGCAATCTTACGGAAAACAGGCTTGCTCAGCAAGCCTGTTCCGCCCGAACCGGGAGTTTTTTTATTGATTGTTGCGGCTGGGGAAAGGCAGGATAGTGGCCTTGGGCAGCTTGGCGAAGTCCTGTTTACCCGGCGTTTTTTTACCGTGTTGTTCGGCAAGGTAGTGGTAGGAGCGGTTCAGATCGTGGAAGGTGTTCCACATCATGTCGGTTATGGCAATACAGGCCGCCAGGGGGGTGGTTTTGAGTTCGCGGACCCGGTCAACTTTCCACTGCAGTCGTCGCAGCATTAGTTGCCGGTTTTCCGGTACCCGTCCGATGGCATCGCTCAGGGTTCGGGCGCGGCGCGCTTCAAATCGGTCCGGATCCTGTGCCGCCAGTTTAGCCCATTCCTCGAAGTTAAACTGGAAGGCGTGTTTTGGTTTTATCACTTTCATATCGTTTCCCACACTTCATTGTTTCGGGCACGCGACGGAGGAAAGCAGCCGGGAAAGGGCGGGGGCTTCACACGACCCTTGCTTTCCACCGGGAGTTCACGTGTGTTTTTTTAATCTTCGTGGTTTTGTGTGGCCTTGTCAAAACAAAAAATACCCATAAAGATATAAGTATTTTTATATATCGCCTGTAATTGCTTGAATTCTATTGGTATTTTTTAGAGAAAAAAAAACGTAACAGGATATTGAATTGCCTGACTTGTGAGCGGGCTCACAGCTGACAAGGGGGAAAAGCGAGGCACCCGACCCCGGAGACGGGGTCGGGTAGCGTTAATCAGCGCTTCATGGAATCGAAAAATTCCGAATTGGTCTTGGTCGCCTTGAGCTTGTCGTTCAGGAACTCCATCGCGGCCAGCTCATCCATGTCATGGACCACCTTGCGAATGATCCACATCTTCTGCAATTCATCCGGTGAGGTGAGCAGTTCCTCACGGCGGGTGCCGGAACGGTTGATATTGATGGCCGGGTAGATGCGTTTTTCGGCAATGCGGCGATCCAGATGGATTTCCATGTTGCCGGTACCCTTGAATTCCTCGTAGATCACATCGTCCATGCGCGAACCGGTATCGATCAGGGCGGTGGCAATGATGGTCAGTGAACCGCCTTCCTCAACATTACGGGCCGCACCAAAGAAACGCTTCGGACGGTGCAGGGCGTTGGCATCCACACCACCGGTCAGTACCTTGCCGGATGAGGGGATTACTGTGTTATAGGCACGGGCCAGACGGGTAATGGAGTCGAGCAGGATCACCACGTCTTTCTTGTGTTCAACCAGACGCTTGGCCTTTTCGATAACCATTTCCGCGACCTGAACATGGCGGCTGGCCGGTTCGTCAAAGGTACTGGAGACCACCTCACCACGCACGGAGCGGGCCATTTCGGTCACTTCTTCCGGACGTTCATCGATCAGGAGGACAATCAGGTAGCATTCGGGGTGTTTGGAGGTAATGGACTGGGCGATGTTCTGCAGCATCATGGTCTTGCCGGCCTTGGGCGGGGAGACCACCAGACCACGCTGACCCTTGCCAACAGGGGAGGCCAGATCGATGACCCTGGCGGTCATGTCTTCCGTGCTGCCATTACCCATTTCCAGCATCATGCGTTCATTCGGATGCAACGGGGTCAGGTTCTCGAACAGGACCTTGTTCTTGGCGTTTTCCGGTGGTTCAAAGTTGATCTCATCCACCTTGAGCATGGCGAAATAACGTTCGCCGTCTTTGGGGGGGCGAATCTTGCCCGAGACAGTGTCTCCGGTGCGCAGGTTAAACCGACGGATCTGGCTGGGAGAGACGTAAATGTCGTCCGGTCCGGCCAGATAGGAACTGTTTGCTGAGCGTAAAAAACCAAACCCATCCTGGAGGATTTCCAGTACACCATCGCCATAAATGTCTTCGCCGCTTTTGGCGTGAGCCTTGAGGATGGCAAAAATGATGTCTTGTTTGCGGGCGCGGGACATACCCTCGATGCCGACGGTTTCGGCCAATTCCTGCAATTCGGGGACGGGCTTGAGCTTTAATTCTGTCAGGTTCATAGTGCGAATTCTTTAGTTAAATGGTTGGGGTTAACAGGGGGTTATTGAAACGCACGAGCAGAAAGTCGTACGCGTATGAAATTTCTGCGTTCTTTAGATTTTCGTTCCGTTTGTTTTTATTGAAGTTGTCGGGGGTTGCTGATTCAGCGGCAAGATCAAACAAATCGAATGATTCTTGTAAATCTATTAAACAAACTTAACACTAAAAACGGGAACCGTCCAGCCCCAAAACGGGGCTGGGATCACATTGGGCCGCCGGATTACAGATTACTGTCAATAAAAGCGGTCAGCTGTGACTTGGATACGGCGCCTACCTTGGTGGCCTCAACATTACCGCCTTTGAAAAGCATCAGAGTGGGAATGCCGCGAATACCGAATTTCGGTGGTGTGTTCGGATTTTCGTCAATATTGAGTTTGGCGACTTTCAATTTGCCTTCATATTCGGTGGCGATTTCATCCAGGATTGGGGCAATCGCTTTACATGGGCCGCACCAGTCTGCCCAATAATCGACCAATACCGGCCCGTCTGCTTTTAGTATTTCTGTATCAAAACTATCGTCTGTGACGTAGACAATTTTATCGCTCAAGGCAATTCTCCCGTTTCTCCTTACCTAAATGACCATTTGAGCCCAATCGGACGCGTATTTCAAGTCCAAAGAACGATCGAATCTGTTATGCTTTCGCACCATGAGTGATAAACACCTGACAGATGTGAGTTTTAAAAGCCTGAACCTTGCTCAATCGTTGTTGCAAGGCATTGAAGATTCAGGTTTTTCGTATTGTACCCCGATCCAGGCCGAGACCCTCCCGGTGGTGTTGTCCGGCAAGGACGTGGCGGGACAGGCCCAGACCGGCACGGGTAAAACCGCCGCCTTTTTGATTGCCGCCTTCCAACACCTGCTGAAAAAAGACACACAATCGATGGAAGCCGGTCGGCAACCACGAGTCATCATCCTGGCACCAACCCGCGAACTGGCGGTACAGATCCATAACGATGCCGAAAACATCGGTCGCAACCTGCCGTTTCGGTACGGCCTTGCCTACGGCGGTACCGGCTATGATTCACAGCGCAAGACCATCGAAGAGGGGATCGATTTCCTCATCGGGACACCGGGCCGAATCATCGATTATTTCAAGCAACATGTATTTAACCTCAAGCAGATCGAAGTAGTGGTGCTGGATGAAGCCGACCGCATGTTTGATTTGGGGTTTATCAAGGACATACGCTTTTTGTTGCGGCGCATGCCGCCGCCCGAGCAGCGCCTCAGCATGTTGTTCTCCGCCACCCTTTCCTATCGGGTACAGGAGCTGGCCTATGAACACATGAATAATCCGCAAAAGGTGGAGATCGAACCGGAACAGGTTACCGCGGAACAGATTGTCGAATCGGTTTATTACCCCGCGAAAGAAGAAAAGATCCCCCTGTTACTGGGCCTGTTGAACAGCAAACCGGTCAGCCGGATGGTGATCTTCGCCAATACCAAACGGGTAGTGGAAAAAGTAGGCGCCTACCTGATGGGCAATGGCCACAAGGTGGCGCTGTTATCGGGTGATGTGCCGCAGAATAAACGTCTGCGCCTGTTGAAAGAATTCACCGACGGTGAACTCTCTATCCTGGTCGCCACCGATGTGGCGGCTCGCGGTCTGCATATCCCCGATGTTACCCATGTCATCAACTATGATCTGCCGCAGCAGGCGGAAGATTATGTGCACCGGATTGGTCGTACCGCCCGGGCGGGCGCCAAGGGTGAAGCTATCAGTTTTGCCTGCGATGAATATGTCTTTTCCATTCCCGAGATCGAAGAATACATCGGGCACAAGATCCCCATGGAAAGTATTAATGCCGAAATGCTGGTGGAACCCCAGCCGCCGGCTAAAATCGAACGTCATTTTCCAGGCAAGAAACACGGCAAGGGCCATAAACATAAAAGTGACGGCGGCAAGGGACGACGCAAGCCGGGCAGAAAACATCACGGTCCCAAACCGCAACCCACTTCCGGTTGAAACAACGGCAACCTGTCCTTAGACCTGAGTCAATGAGTACGACCGGCAATCTATTGAAAATGCACACCAGTCTGGCGGTGCCGGTGGAATACCAACTGCCGGTTGGTGACACCCTGCTCCCCCTGAACGACCTGATCGGCAACAAACTCACCCTCGAATATACCGGCGAGATCAATTGCATCCACTGCGGCCGCAAGAGCAACAAAAGCTTCAGTCAGGGCTATTGTTTTCCCTGTTTTAAATCCCTGGCCCAGTGCGATATGTGTATTGTCAAACCGGAGACCTGTCACTTCCATGCCGGAACCTGTCGTGAACCGGACTGGGCACAGGACCACTGTATGCAACCGCACTTTGTCTATCTGGCCAACTCTTCGGGGATTAAGGTTGGCATTACCCGTGGATCACAGATACCCACCCGCTGGATCGATCAGGGCGCAAGCAGCGCCATGCCCATTTTCAAAGCCAAAGATCGTTTAACTTCAGGCAAGCTGGAAATGGCGCTCAAGCAACATGTGGCAGATAAAACCGACTGGCGCAAAATGCTCAAGGGTGAACCGGACAGCATGGACCTGGCCGCCCGCCGTGATGAGATCGTCAACGCCACCACGAAAGAACTTAAACAATTGGAAAAAGAGCTGGGCTGTGATGCCTTTGAATTCCTGCCCGCCGAAAGGCAACAGGCGATTGTCTATCCGGTACAACACTATCCACTCAAAGTTACCGCCCACAACCTGGACAAGACACCAAAGGTCAGTGGTGTGCTGCAGGGTATCAAGGGGCAATATCTGATCTTCGACAACGGGGTGATGAATATTCGCAAGTATGGTGGTTACAAAGTTAAAGTCACTGTTTAGGTTACGCAACTAACGCAAAGATTGAATAAAAATCTTTAACACAGAGTCGCGGAGTTCACAGAGGACACAGAGAAGGTTATTGTTCTCTCGTTCCTACGGTGGCCCGTGGGAACGCCTATACGTGAGAGCCATAAAAACTCTGTGATCTCTGTGGCTCTTCGCCTCTGTGTTGAGGTTTTCGTTCTTTCAGTTGCCACCATCACAAATCGCTATGCATTCCCACGGTGGACCGTGGGAACGAGAACGTAAAAAACTCTGTGATCTCCGTGTCTCTGTGCCTCTGTGTTGAGGTTTTCAGTCTTTCAGTTGCCACCATCACACACCACAACCTGGACAAGACACCAAAGGTCAGTGGTGTGCTGCAGGGTATCAAGGGGCAATATCTGATCTTCGATAACGGGGTGATGAATATTCGCAAGTATGGTGGTTACAAAGTTAAAGTCACTGTTTAGGTTACGCAACTAACGCAAAGATTGAATAAAAATCTTTAACACAGAGTCGCGGAGTTCACAGAGGACACAGAGAAGGTTATTGTTCTCTCGTTCCTACGGTGGCCCGTGGGAACGCCTATACGTGAGAGCCATAAAAACTCTGTGATCTCTGTGGCTCTTCGCCTCTGTGTTGAGGTTTTCGTTCTTTCAGTTGCCACCATCACAAATCGCTATGCATTCCCACGGTGGACCGTGGGAACGAGAACGTAAAAAACTCTGTGATCTCCGTGTCTCTGTGCCTCTGTGTTGAGGTTTTCAGTCTTTCAGTTGCCACCATCACACATCGCTATGCATTCCCACGGTGGACCGTGGGAACGAGAAAAGAAATTAATACCTTTGCGTTCTTCGCGCCTTTGCGGCCTTTGCGTTATGTCCGATATGGTGGTGATTTCAACTGCTCTGTCTGACCGTCGCCTTGATCGCCCGTATCCGTGCCTGGGTGATTTCCTGTGCGATGGCTTCGCCTTTTAATCCTTTGGCGGTGATGGCGCTGAGGTCGACATCATTGGCGGCCTGACGGGTTTTTCGCAGCAGTTCGGGTTGGTGCATGATGCGATCTTCGTAGCCGGGTCGGCCGCGTGCGTCTGCTTCACAGGCGAGCAGGAACTCCTCGAAGCGATCCGGGCGGCGGAAGGCGTCGAGGTTTTTAAACAGTTTCAGTAATGAACCGGCGCGCAGTTCTTCCGCACGATGAAAGTGCAGGTGATAGCGGGTGACGAGGACCGCCAGATCATGAAAGGCATTGGGTACTTTTAGGCGTTTGCACAATGCCTTGACCAGGGGGACGCCTCGCTCTTCATGTTCATGATGTTTGGGCCATTCCTCTTTTGGTGTGATGCCCTTACCCAGGTCGTGCACCAGTGCTGCGAAACGAACGGTCGGTTCAGACGACAATTTACAGGCCTGTTGCAGGACCATCATGGTATGGATACCGGTGTCGATCTCCGGGTGATATTCCGCCGGTTGCGGCACGCCAAACAGGCAATCAATTTCCGGGAAGAGGCGTTCCAGTGCGTTGCATTCACGCAGGACGGCAAAGAATATCTCGGGCCGCTTTTCCCGCAGTGCCGCTGCTGTCTCTTGCCAGACACGCTCCGGGACCAGGGCATCCACTTCACCGTTGACCACCATCTGTTCCATTAACAGCATGGTCTCCGGCGCGATGCTAAAGCCCAGGTCAGCATAACGGGCGGCAAAGCGGGCGATGCGCAGGATGCGCACCGGGTCTTCGCTGAAGGCGGCGGAGACATGGCGCAGTTTGCGCTGTTCCAGATCATTAATACCGCCCCAGGGATCAATCAATTCGCCGTCTGTTGTTTCCGCGATGGCGTTGATGGTCAGGTCTCGGCGTTGCAGGTCTTCTTCCAGCGTAACATCGGCCGATGCATTAAAGGTGAAGCCGGTGTAGCCCGGTGCGGTTTTCCGTTCCGTGCGGGCCAGGGCGTATTCTTCCTTGCTGTCGGGGTGTAAAAAAACCGGGAAGTCCTTGCCGACCTGTTGGTAGCCCAGCGCCAGCATCTCTTCCGCCGTTGCTCCTACGACCACCCAGTCACGATCCTTGCCGGGCAGACCCAATAATTTATCGCGGACACAGCCGCCGACCAGATAAGTTTGCATGGAGGAATCATAGCCTGAACAGTTCTGTTCTGGCTATGTGCAATCAGTCGCGTCGGCTGTGGCAGCGATATATCGGGTAGCGGCCGCGTTGCTGACAGTCACTCAGGTATTGCGGGACGATCTCTTCGACGCTGTGTGGTTTGATGCCGAAGATGGCCGGGAAGGGGCCTTTACAAACACTGTCGGTCTGCATGGATTTGAAGTTGTCACGGGTAAAGGGTTTGCCCGGTGCGAACTCCAGCAACATTGCCTGAAGTTTTGACAGACCGGTTCCCAGCGCGATGACGCGGCGTTTAAAGGGCAGAAAGCATCCGGCATAGTTGACCAGCTCTTTTAGTGTGTAGACCTTTGGGCCGCACAGGTCATAGCGTTTGCCGTAGGTGCGCGCATCGTGCAGGCTGTGGACGAAGGCTTCAACAACATCACCGACATAGACCGGTGCAAATTTTGCGTTGGCGCAGGCCAGGGGGAAAAAGAACGGGATATTTTTCAACAGTGAATAGAAGCGGTTAAAGAAACTGTCGCCGGGGCCAAAGATCACAGAGGGGCGGAAGCTGGTGACATTCATGCCCTTGATGACATGAACGAGTTCTTCCGCCTGTCCCTTGCTGTGCAAATAGTGGCTGGTCCCGGCCTGTGGATCGGCCGTGGCGTTAAGCGCACTCATGTGCAACAGTCGGGTGACACGGTTTTTTTCACAGGCCTGCACGACCTTTTGTGTCAGTTCCACATGGGCCTGCTGGAATCCCTTGCCCTTGCGGCCGGGCTCATTGAGGATGCCGACCAGATTGATCACCACATCCTGTCCGGCAAAATGTTTGGCCAGCTCGGATTCGTTCTGGATATCCGCCTGTACCAGTTGCACGGTAGGTAAAACCAGCAAGGCGCGATGCCGTTCCCGGTGTCGGGTCAGGATGCGGACATGGTGGCCGTCGCTGCAAAGTTTTGCGGTCAAATGCCGGCCGACAAATCCTGTACCGCCAAGCACGCAAATATTCAGTTTTTTAGTATCCGGCATTTTTATAAGCTTATTATCGTCGTCTGGATGCGGCCAAAAGGCCCGGGGGGAACCCTGAAGTTTAGTAGTCGCATAGCCTGCATTCCAGTTGAAGGCGGCTATACTATGAAATTAAAAAATAATGAAATTCTAAACAAGGAGAGGAATGACGATGAGCTTCGCCGCTGTAAACCCCGCAACCGGCGAGACCGTTTCCGAGGTGCCCGACTGGAATGACAGCAGTATCGAGCAGGCCCTGACAGAGGCGGCGACGGCGGCCCCGATGTGGGCGGCTGTGCCGGTCGAACATCGGGCCGAGTTATTACGTAAAGCGGCGATGGTGTTGCGCGAACACCTGGAAGAATATGCCTCTCTTATCACCCGCGAAATGGGCAAGTTGATCGGTGAGGCGCGGGCCGAGATCGAAAAGTGTGCCCTGGCCTGCGACTACTACGCGGAGCATGGTCCGGCATTTCTGCTGGACGAACCTATCGCCAGCGATGCCGGCACCAGCTATGTCGCCTATCTGCCGTTGGGCACGGTACTGGCGGTCATGCCCTGGAATTTCCCCTTCTGGCAGGTGTTCCGTTTTGCCGCACCGGCACTGGTGGCCGGCAATACCGGCCTGTTAAAACATGCTTCCAATGTCCCCGGTTGTGCGCTGGCCATTGAAGAGGTCTTTTCCCGCGCCGGTTTCCCCGATGGTGTGTTTCGCTCCCTGATGATTCGCGCCTCACAGGTACAAAAGGTCATCGAAGACTCACGGGTCCATGCAGTCACCCTCACCGGCAGTGAACCGGCCGGGCGTCAGGTGGCCGCTGTCGCCGGGGCCTGTCTGAAAAAATCGGTATTGGAGCTGGGTGGTTCCGATGCCTTTATCGTACTGGAAGATGCGGATCTGGATGCCGCCGTCGCGGTGGCGGTGCAGTCACGTTTCCTGAATGCAGGGCAGAGCTGTATTGCCGCCAAGCGTTTTATTGTGGTGGATGCCATTGCGGAAGACTTTCTGACCCGCTTTCAGGCTGCGGTGGAGGCCTTGCAACCGGGCGATCCCTTTGCTGCGGACTCGACCCTGGCGCCCATGGCCCGGGTTGATCTGCGGGATGAATTGCACCAACAGGTGACGGACAGTATTGCCGCCGGTGCGGTGGCTGTCACCGGGTGCCGGCCGGTGGACGGTGGCGGGGCCTTTTATCAGGCCTCCATACTGGATCGGGTGGAGCCCGGTATGCGGGCCTGGCATGAAGAGTTGTTTGGACCGGTGGCGCTGGTGATCCGGGCGCGGGATGAAAACGACGCCCTGCAGATTGCCAATGATTCACCTTATGGTCTGGGCGGCAGTGTCTGGACCCGGGACAGCGTCCGCGGCGAACGTCTGGCGCGGCAGGTTCAGTCCGGTGCGGTCTTCGTTAACGGACTGGTCAAGAGTGATCCGCGCCTGCCGTTTGGCGGTATCAAGAACTCCGGTTATGGCCGCGAGCTTTCACATCACGGTCTGATGGAATTTGTGAACGCCAAGACCGTCTGGATCAAATAATCCGTGCGTCGCTGCGTCTGGTCAGCGCGTATTCGGTGCCTGTCGCGGTGTAAATAAACACCGGCATCTCAACGCGGTTTGATGCTCACCTGCAATTTAAAGTGTCCCGTGATGGTTTCTGCCGGTCCGGTTACGCCAATCACCACTTTATAAGGGTTGCGTGCTGTCTGCAGCGATACGGCGCGGGTGTGATCCTGTTGCTTGCCCTTGCGTTTTCTATCCCGTTTGTAATCCGCCTCACAGGTAACGGCGCTTGGCAGCTTCGGCGGCAGGTAGAAATCATTCATGCCCATGGCGTAGACATAGACCGACAGGTTCTGTTGCTCGTTCAGGGGAATGACAGTGATGTCCATTTTGCTGTTCGGCGGGATCTGCGTGGTAAAGAAGCGATGCTTGCCACGAAATTTGCTTGCCTGTGTTTGTGGAAAACAGGCAACGTTTGAATCCCAGGCCCAGGCCAAATTATCCACCGCCACGCCGGATTCGAGCGAACCCCGCGCTGTGGCTGCACTGCCTGTCGCGGGTGGTACCGGGGTAATTCGGGAGGGCCATTCTGCTGCCGCATGGAATGATAACAGGCAGAGTGTGCCTGTCATAATGGTGTTAAAGAATTTCATTCAAGGCCTCGCTTCGGTCATTTATGGTGTATGAGGGCGGGTAGAGTTGGTCGCCTTTGTTTCGGCATGTTGTTTGCGTTCCGGATTGGCCAACATTATCAGCCTGATACCGCCGGTAATAAACGCATTGACGATGGAGATCAGGATACGGATCATGATAAAGCCGATAATACCGAAGAAAAAGTATTGCAGGGTTTCGCTGGCATGCAATTCAAATTTTGCCTCGGCGGCGTGTCCGCTCAGCACCAGATCCTTTTCACTGACCGCTCTGACCAGCCATTGCACCAGTCCGGACTGGTCAGGGGCGTTAATGATTTGGATCAGGGTCACGATCAGATAGAGCAGACAGATGACGCCAACCACAACCAGTCCCAGCCCGGTATAGAAGGTCGCTGTCCGGATGTGATCAGTGATACTGGTTTGATCGTCGTGCTCGTTATCCTGTCTGTGCATCTGTTATACCCTTTTCCCAATGATGTTGATTATCCACGAAGTGCCGGCGTCGGTTAATCGGCCAACTTGAGCGGCGCAGCGCTGAAACCCGCAAGCTTGTACTCGTTCAGCGCTTCCCACTCACTGTTACCCAGCTTGTAGACCGTGAACTCCAGCCAATTGATCGCGCAACCGGGGCAGCACTTGTGTGTCAGTGTGGATTGCAGTTGTTCCTTTTGTTGATGTTGCGCCGCGCCGAACCGGGCATGGGTGTCTACCGCCTGTTGCATGGTACCTGCTGCAAATTCACCCTGCATCGTCTCGATCAGTCCTGCCAGACCATCGGTATCCGAGGTATAGCGGACCTGTTTGGCTTTCTGTTTAAGATATTTTTGGCATTTGTCGCAATAAGGCAGGGCGGCAAGGATGGCATAAACGAAAAAGCCACCGATGGCAAAGCCGAGAATTTGCAGTGCGGCGGTGGCATAACCCCATAAGCCAAGCTCACCCGTACCGCCTACGTCAGCACCATGGACACTGAATTGTATGGATTGATGCTGGAGTATGGTATCCATATAGGTGGTAAAGGGGACCAGTTTGCTGATGCTCACCCCTTCAACTTGAGTAAAAAGATAACTTAAATAGTAGATGATAAAGAAAGTGCCGATTGACACGGCGACCATATTGAACAGCAACAGTTTGCCGGGTTTATGTCCGAACAGTCGAGCCCCGACATAGTAGCCGCCCGCGGCAACAAAACCGGACAGGATGGCACCGACCGGGATAATAAATAACAACATGAGCGAGTAAAAAGAAAATTCAAGCTGTTCTTCCACTACATACAGAATACCGGCGGTCAGCAGGCTGGCGAGGGCGCCGAAAAGGGTAACGATAATATCCTGCAGGATTTTTTTCATGGGTTGTCCCTGTTTTCATCTCAAACACGCAATGTGATATGAGGTACATTTCCATATCACCCCGAAAGGCCGCATCTGATACGTTGCAGCACTCCCGGAATTAATAACACACATAAGCCGGATTGGCCAGTAAAGGCAATGAACTGTAAGACAAAATGCAGTTAAATCGGTGTGGCAAGTTTGTATCCGGACTCTGTGCGATGTACAGGCTGGTTATTTTTTGTACTTCATACGGGGTGCGGCTATCCCGTTTCAGGCTATGATGTGAAATCGCCTGTACACCCTTGCCGCAGAGGTTGCATCGGTATAATAATTGGGAAAATTTTCTGAAGGGATCAGTGCTATGTACAAACGGATACTTGTTATTTTACTGCTGACGCTGCCGGTCTGTGTCAGCGCCAAAGCCAAAGGTCATCAAATCAAAACCGGCAGTGACCTGCAACACTGGTGCGAAAAACGTTCGGCAAAATATCTCAAGGCAAAAAAGCTGCAGTTCTATAACTGGACGGCCTCGACGGTGAATACAAACAATGTCTATGAAACCCGTGGCGAGTGGCGTACCAGGGAGCATAACTTCCGGTTTCGCTGTCAGGCAAAGAAAGGTACGAGCAAGCCAACCTTTATCGTTGGCGAAGAGTAAAGCTTTTTTTGTGAATCAACAGGTCCAGTAAATTTTTTCTTTCAGATCGACCACCGTCGGACCATCAGAGCAACCGCCGACATCTTCTGCATTCAGGTCGGCCGGATCGGTGCTGATGATCCATTCCTGCGATTTTTCATGCCAGACCAGCTCACCTTCATCAATGAGACCCAACGGAAACACATCGGCCCTGTCCTTGTTAACAAGTGATATACGCCCGTTTTTGATGGACGCTTCCAGTGTAATGCTGTCCATTTGAGGATGTTCCGCAAATTTGTGCTTGAACTGATAGACACCGTCTTTGAGGGGAAGGGGGACCTTGCCGGCTTCCACTGCAAATGCAAACGGCGTAACAGCGGCCAGCAAAAGAGCCGAGAGTATGGTTTTGATGGTCGCTGTCATGTATCGCAATGTTAACTGTGTGTAATGTCTGTATCGACTGGCGCAGTATTGCGTTTGTCGAGAATGGTTTTGGGGAATTCCCGGAAACTGCAAGTTCAGGGGATCTGTTCGGCGTGTTACGCCTTGGGAATATTGTCCTTGATAAAAGTTTCAATTGTTGAACAGGGCAGCAGCAGCGGTTTTTTAGTGATATGGATGGTACAGATCTGACCTGATATTTTGTAAGTGCCGGAAATTGTGCCGACCACTTTAATCGGAATGGTAACCGTGCCTTCAGATGCATTCCCGCTGATCGTGCCCTTGTTGTCCTCAACCAGCTTTTTCAGTTTTTCGAAAAGTTGTTCGGCACTGCCGGAAAATTCTACTTTAAATGGATCGCATGAGGACATGTTGTTTCTCCTTGTTCATTATTAATTTCGGTCATCTTTTGGGAAAGATGATAGTTGTGTGCTGATAAATAACCGTGACCGGCTGACTCTGAGTTGCCGTATATCCCGCTATAACAACGAAAAAACTCCGGTTATGCATAACTACACCGGAGTAGAATACCTTACCCGACGTCATCTTTGTACGATCTAGTAAAATTTAATCGCGGTAATAATAAAAAATGCTCCGGCTACGGAAGGCCAATAGATAACCTTGCCCATCAAACCATCCATGTAATCAAAAAACCTGAACTTGAGATTGAGGGTGAGGCGTATGGCATTGATGGGCACCAGAATAATGGTAAAGTAGATCACAAAGAAAATATATTCGAGATAAAAGATTTCGTCGGTACTGATATTTTTCCGGATCGCAATATGGGAAAAGACCACCACAAAAAACACCGAGACACAGACGCCGAGAATCTTGCCGATATCCACCGTGCTGGATAACAGGGTAAGCACGAACAGGATAATGGATACCACAATAAGGTGAGTCAGATTGGAAATAAAGGCATCAATGAAGATCCGTTTAACACCGATGGTGTAATACAGCGTCGGCGGTATTTTGAGATCGATATTGCGGTCCGCGCTGAAATCGGTTTTCCTGTCTGTATCCAGCAGACTGAAACCGGTATTGGTAATTGTCCAGCCCGGTAAAAAGACCTGCGGATCAAGGCCGGGCTTTTCGGTGGGAGAGGTGTACTCATAAGCCTTTAAATCCGGTATCAGCATCTGGTCGCTGTCCAGTTCCAGAGGCAGAATGGGGATCACCAGTTTATCGATCTGCAGCGGATAACGTGAAAAATCCGGATTGATGCGTAGTTCCGCCTCAAAACTGCAACGGACGGTCGAGCCTGTTTCCGGTTGCGCAGGCAAGATGGGTTTGATCTTCTCATTTCTGCTGCCGCCAAACCGGATGGCACAGGTTTTATGTTTGGTATACCCGGCCGGATAACGTTGCCAGATATAACCGGCGATACGCAAGCTGTTGGTGGCGCTGAACTCCATGGCGTCCAGATGCAGTCCGGTCTCGATCCGGACAGGGGGCAATTGGTTGTTTTCCTTAAAGGCATCCAAATACTGTGTGACGAGTGGTTGCAGAGCCGCTTTGTCAATGATTCTCATGTTCGAGGTTCGGTGGGAATAGTCATAGGCCAGTGCTATTTGCCAGATAAACACGGTGCCGGTGGTCAACAACAGCGCGATACTGCTGCTTATCAACCATACCCGCCAGTGGGTAACTGTCTTTGCGGACAACAGAATAAAACAGAGTGAGATGGCTGTGACGAGGAAACAAACCAGGATCAGGATCATCTCCTGGCGCAATCGGATAACATCAATCGCAAGATCATCGATGATAATGGTGTTTAGTAATGACCAGCCGGAGACCGGGATAGCCTGATGGAATAACCACGACGCGCGGGAATTACCGGACGCGGCCAGTTCCATAAAGCCGCTTTCGCCCCGGGCGATCCTGTCCGCAATCTGTCGCATATATTTGCCGTGACCATCGTAATCTACACGCCGAATATTGCTCTGGTTTTGCACATAGTCACGATTCTTGTGATACAGGTAACTGCCTTCACTGGTGGTGAGTGCGCCAAAACCGCTGGGGCCGAGGTTCAGGGACTCGATGATATTTTTCAGGTAATTAACCGAAATATCGATCGTGACCATGCCTGTCGGGATACGCTTTTTGGTTTGTGGATCAATAGCGTAAAAAATCGCCGAATAGGTGGTCATGTTGGTTCGTCCGCTTTTGTCCCAATAGGGCTTGCACCAGCGGTTACCCCTTGCCATGGCTTCACCATACCATTCATATTCCGGCAGAGGATTGGTATAGGTGTTTTCCTTATCCAGTTGGGTATAGATGATTTTGCCATCCCGGCCTGATTTTGAGTAATAGGCGGAGTAGAGTTTGATTTTCGGATCATACCGGTATGGTGCAAAAGTAATACTGCCGCCGTAAAAATAGGCATTGCTTACAATCAACGACTTCAACTCGGCGTGCATGTTTTGTCTGTTGACCGTGCCTCGGGTTATTTCTTCCGCCAGGGTGTCGGCCGAGTGCATGGCCTGTTTGAGTATCTGCTCGATTTGATCAACCGCCGCAATGGTCAGCTTCTGGAGCTGCGCTTGATGCTCAGTATAGATTCGGTGTTTGTAAGCAAGATGTTGTTTGGTCAGGATGATCGCGCTGACAAGTGAAATCAGACACACGCACCAGGCCAATAGGTAGAGTCGCTTTACGGTTCGGCCGGGGAAAATTTCCTTTATTGACTCGATAACGGACATCCTTTTCCCTTTTGTTCTAATTAAGTGGGCGTAGACATTTACAATTAGGCGGGATTTGACCGGATGTCAATGCCGGCGGAAAGATGGTTGCCTTTTAGGGTAAATCAGCCGGGCAGGGTGAAATCAGATTCCATTTTCCGGGTGAGTAAAAATTGTTGTTACACAGAAATTGCTTCAGATTGGATATCACCGGATTCACACCTCCTCTTATCCGTCCGGAGCCTGCAACAACTTATAGGATCCTGTCGCCAAACTGCTCCACCAGAAAATCCACCAGTACCCGCAAACGTTGCGGTAAGTAGCGTTGTTTGGGATAGATGGCATAGATATCCTCCATGCCTGGTACATAATCGCTCAGGATAGGTATCAGCTTGCCTTGCTCGATCGCCTCATTGCCGATAAAGCCGGGTGTCATGACGATGCCCAGACCGTCGATAGCGGCCCGCAGCAGGACATCACCGTTATTGGCGCGGATACGTTCGTTCATACGCACCTGAATATCCTCATTGTTTTCACCGACAAAATGCCAGTAGTGGGATTTTATATAGCTATAGGCGAGGTGCGTGTGCTGTTCCAAATCACGGGGATGACGGGGTTCGCCATAGCGCGCCAGATAGGCCGGGCCGGCGCAAAGTATCATGCGGGTCGACGCCAGCTTGCGCGCCACCAGCGTTGAGTCCTCCAGGTGCCCGATGCGAATGGCCAGATCGATATCCTCTTCCATGAAATTGAGAGTACGATCATTGAGATCCAGCTCCAGTTTCAGGGCCGCATGTTGCTCCATGAAACTGTTCAACACCGGCGAGAGATGACTGATGCCAAAACTGAGTGGGGCGGCAATACGCAGGGTGCCGCGCAGGGCAACATCGCCGTGGGTGACGGCCAGCTCCGCCTCTTCAAGCTCGGCAAGGATGGTTTGGCAGTGCGCGTAATATTGTCGACCGCTCTCGGTCAGATTGAGACGACGGGTGGTGCGGGTCAGGAGTTGTACGCCGAGGCGGGTTTCCAGCTCGGCCAGCCGCCGACTGACAGCCGACTTGGCAATACCCTGGCGTTCGGCCGCCGCACTCAGGCTGCCGGCCTTGACCACCCGCACAAAGGTAAGCATTTCTTCGAATCGGTCCATTGTTCTTCATATCGGAACAGTATGTTCTTAATTATGCCCTTTATTCCTGAGAAAGCAACGATACACTAATCCGATATTTCATAGCCTTGCACTCAGGCAAGCAAGGTTCCGGGCATAAAGGAGAGACCATGCAGTGGCGCACAACAACAGAACGGTGGGGATTGCTCACTATCCTGATCCACTGGCTCACGGCTCTGACAGTGTTCAGCCTGTTCGGTCTTGGTCTGTGGATGGTGTCGCTGGATTATTATCACGCCTGGTATCGTCAGGGACCAAACCTGCACAAGAGTATCGGTATCCTGCTTTTTATTCTTACCCTGCTGCGTCTGGCATGGCGCCGCATCGAGGGACGGCCCGCCGCCCTGTCGAGCCACACCGCACGGGAACAACGGCTGGCCCACCTTGCCCATGTCATGCTTTATCTGTTAATGATTTCGGTGATGGTGTTTGGCTATCTCATCTCCACCGCCGACGGCCGCGCCATCGAGGTATTCGGCCTGTTCAGCGTCCCCGCCACCCTCCATGGCATCGACAAGCAGGAGGATATTGCCGGTGTCATTCACCTCTGGCTGGCCGTGACACTGATCAGTCTGGTGGTGCTGCATGCCGCTGCTGCTGTCAAACATCATTTTTTCGACCGGGACCGGACATTAACACGCATGCTCGGCCGGTAATTCATCAACACCAACAACAAGAGGAAAAACAACCATGAAAAAAACCATACTGACGACCCTGCTGTTAACCCTGTCCATACTGGC